>MDTE01009376.1_pt1 | contig 18727 bp, 15 predicted proteins | sample 811231 | NCBI WGS metagenome assembly MDTE01 (sample SAMN05326651, study PRJNA326480) | marine metagenome | isolation source: seawater | place: Indian Ocean: Red Sea | collected 2010 | reverse complement strand
AGGCGTGGGCCTGCAAAGCCTATATTCGTCGGTTCGAATCCGACCGCGCCCTTATTTTGAGAATAATAAAAAAAGGGGGATTAGCTCAGCTGGATAGAGCGCTTGATTGACATTCAAGAGGTCGGTGGTTCAAGTCCACCATCTCCCATGATGGAAATCTAATTGTTTAATGATTAATAAAATTGAAAATATGAGACATACAGCAAGTCATGTTTTGGCTCAAGCTGTTTCAAGGTTGTTTCCTGAGGTTAAATTAGGAATTGGCCCAGTTGTAGAGGACGGTTTTTATTATGATTTTTTGTTCGGAAGAGAGTTTTCTGAAGATGATTTTCTGAAGATAGAAGAGGAGATGTCTCGTATAGTTAAAAGCGATTATCCTTTAGAAAGATTTAGTTTAAGCAGAGAAGATGCTTTAAGAGAATTAGAGGGACAGCCTTTCAAACAAGAGCTTGTTAAAGATATTCCGGATGAAAAAGAAATATCTTTTTATAGACAGGGTGAATTTGTTGATCTTTGCGAAGGGAAGCCTCCACATGTTGAATCGACTTCAAAAATTGGTAAATTCAAAATACTTTCAACTTCAGGAGCTTATTGGAAGGGTGATGAAAAAAATATTATGCTTCAAAGGATTTATGCTACATCTTTTTCTAAACAGAGTGAATTGGAGGGTTATTTAGAAAAACTAGAAGAGGCAGAAAAGAGAGATCATAGAAAAATCGGTCAAAAGTTAGAGCTTTTCGAAATTTTTTCTCAAACTGCTGGAAGTGGTTTGGTTTTTTGGCTTCCTGAGGGAAAGAAGCTTCTAAACTCCTTGAAAAGTTGGTCTAGAAAGATGCATGTGTGCGGTGGTTATAAAGAAATCGAAACTCCACATATTATTCATACTAATTTATGGGAAAAAAGTGGACATTTGACAAATTTCAAAGATTTTATGTTTATATGCCCTGATGAAGATGGAGATTCTGGAGTAGGGGTTAAGCCAATGAACTGTCCAGGTCACATGCTTGTTTATTCAAGAAAAAGAAGAAGTTATAAAGAGTTGCCTCTTAGGCTAATGGAGTTTGGTACAGTTTATAGGAATGAGAAAGCTGGAACAATGCATGGTCTTTTTAGAGTTAGGGGATTTACACAAGATGATGCACACATCTTTTGCACTTTTGATCAATTGGAAAGTGAAATACTAAATGTTTTAAATTTTGCTGAAAAGATTTTAGGAAAATTTGGATTCAAATGGAAGTTGTTTCTCAAAGGTCGTCCTGAGAAGTCGATAGGTTCCGATTCTGCTTGGGAAAAAGCTGAAGATTCTTTAAGGTCTGCAATTAAAAAAGCTGGAATAGATGCAGATTATGTACCTGGAGATGGTGCATTTTATGGTCCTAAAATCGATTTTGAAATCGAAGATGCTTTAGGCAGACATTGGCAATGTACAACTATCCAGATTGATTTCAATCTTCCGGAAAGGTTTAATTTGAAATATGTGAATTCAAATGATGAAGAGAATGTTCCTGTTCTTATTCACAGAGCTATTTTTGGTTCAATGGAGAGGTTTATAGGAATTTTGATTGAACATTATGCAGGAAATTTCCCCTTTTGGCTTTCTCCAAAACAGGCTATAATAATCCCCATTTCTGAAAAACATTTTGATTATGGGAGGTCTTTGTTTAATGATTTAGACTCTTCAGGAATAAGGGTGAGTATTGATGATAGAAATGAAAAAGTTGGTAAAAAAATAAGAGATGCAGAATTGAATAAGATTCCATATATGTTTGTTGTTGGCGATAGAGAGGTTGAATCTTCATCGATTTCAGTTAGACATAGAGATGATGGTGACTGTGGAACAATGACAAAGGAGGATCTAATAAAGAGACTCGAGAAAGAAGGGAGTTTTAATTGAGTCGGTTTAGAAGAGGGGCGTCACAAAAAAAACCTAAAAGGTTACATAAGATAAATGAGGATATAAGGTCTAAAAGAGTGAGGGTTATAGACGAGAATGGTTCAAATTTAGGAATCATGGATATTAATTTAGCTTTAGAGAAAGCAAAAAGAAGTTCTTTGGACTTAGTTTTGACTGTTGAAAAAAGTGATCCTCCGGTAGCCAAGATTTTGGATTATGGAAAATTCCTGTATGAAAAAAGAAGAAAAGAGAAAGTTATAAAGTCAAAAAATGCTGTTTCAAAGTCTCAGCTAAAAGAAATACGTTTAAAACTGAATATAGACAAAGGAGACCTTGAAGTGAGGACTAAAAAAGTCAAAAAATTCCTTTCACAAGGGCATAGAGTTAAGGTGACAGTTCATTTTCGTAAGTGGAGAGAGAGGATTCATAAGGCAAGGGGGTTAGAATTGCTTGAAGTTATGAAGGAGGAAGTAAAGGATTTTGGTGTTGTTTTGTCCGATATAAAGGTTGAGGCTACACAAGCAACATTGATGTTTAATCCTGGAAAAGTTTAAAATGACTAAAAGCAATAAAATAAAAACGAACAATAAGAGCAATAAAGTAAAAACAAATAAAGCAATTGCTAAAAGGTTCAGAGTTACGAAAACTGGAAAAGTTATTTCTAAGTCCCCGGGACTGAATCATAAAACTGGAAAAAAATCTTCAAAAAGAAAGAGGGCTCTTTCTCAAGGTACCAGGGTTGAAGGTTCCGTAAAAAAGAAGATTTTGAGGAATTTAGGTAAATAAAATGGTAAGAGTTAAAACAGGTTCAACAAGAAGAGAAAGACATAAGAAAATTCTTAAGCTTGCTAAAGGCTTCAGGGCTTCAGGCTCTAGGAGATTTAGAAAAGCAAAAGAAGTTCTTTTGAATGCAGGTACAAGTGCTTACAGAGATAGAAAAAACAATAAAAGAAATTTTAGAAGATTGTGGATTTCAAGGCTTAATTCAGCTCTAAGTCAACACGATGTTTCTTATTCAGATTTTCAAAATATGTTAAAGAAATCTCAGATTGATTTAAACAGGAAAATGCTTTCAGAAATTGCAATTAATGAACCTGAAGCTTTTAAAAGTTTAGTTTCAGAGTTGTCTAAAAAGTAATTATCATTATGATAATTTAATGTTGAATTATCCAGAATCTTCTATAAGTTTTTCAAAATCATTAAATCTTGCTAAAAAAGATAAAAGTAATATATTTTTATCTCTGAATCATCTTAATTCAGAAAATGACTCAATCCCTTATGCTATAAAAGATAATATTTGCACATTGGGACTTCCTACAACATGTGCTTCAGGTGTTTTGAAAGGTTATGAGAGTCCTTATGAAGCTACTGTTGTAAAAAGGTTAAATGAAAAGGGATGTTCTCAATTAGGAAAAACAAATTTGGATGAATTTGCAATGGGTGCAAGTACTGAAACAGGATATTATGGACCTTGTTTAAATCCCTGGAACAAAAAAAAGGTCTGTGGAGGCAGTTCGGGAGGTAGTGCTGCTGCAGTTGCAGCAGGTATAGTTCCATTTTCTTTAGGTTCTGATACAGGAGGTTCCGTAAGGCAGCCAGCATCTTTTTGCGGGGTTTTTGGATTTAGACCTACATGGGGACGTGTCTCAAGATATGGATTGGTTTCAATGACTTCTTCAATGGATACGATAGGTATTTTTTCAAAAACATTACAAGAAACAAGATGGGTTTTTGATGCTGTAAAAGGTTCTGACAGGAATGATTCAACATCTTACGATATAGAAAAAAACGTTTCTTTCCAGGAGAAAAAACCTAAAAAAATACTTATTCCCAATCTTTCCAGTTTGAAAAAGTTTACAAAAAAATATATATTTGATTCTTTTAAAAATTTACTTTCAGAAATTTCAAAGGAAAAAATTGAAATCCAAGAAATGGATTTTGATATTTTTGAAAATTCTCTTCCAGTTTATTATCTTATTTGCTATGCGGAAGTAAGTTCAAATCTTGCTAGATTTGACGGGGTGAGATTTGGACCAAAACACGATGAGTCTGTTGAGTTGTGGAGGAAAGAATCTTTTGGCCCTGAAGTTCAAAGAAGAATATTGATGGGCTGTCATGTACTTTCAGAAGGTTATCGAGATGGTCTTTACGAAAAGGCAGTCTTGCTCAGGGAATCTTTTTCTTCAATTTTGAATAATTGGGCAAAAGAAGGTGTTTTTCTTCTTCCTACAACACCTTCTGTGGCATTTGACATCAATTCAAAAAAAGATCCTTTGTCTATGTACCAGCAAGATATTTTTACAACAGTGTCTTCTTTGGCTGGAGTTCCAGCTATAAATATACCTTGGGGAAAACATGAGGGAATGCCTTACGGCTTTCAATTGTCTTCTGGTGAAAATGATGATGAAGATTTAATAAATCAATCATTATGGTTAGAAAATTTTTCAAAATGGAGAGCTTGATTTTTTAATATGAGATTAGATCCAATGATTGGTTTAGAGATACATGTTCAATTGATGACTAAAACAAAGATGTATTGCAGATGCTCAACATCACCAAGTGATCCAAATTCAAATTGTTGTCCTGTTTGTTATGGTCTTCCAGGAGCTTTGCCTGTTCCAAACAGGAAGGTTTTGGAACTTGCATCAAGATGCGCACATCTTTTAGGTTGTACTTTGAACAATAAAAGCATCCCAGAAAGAAAAAATTATTTTTACCCTGATTTGCCAAAAGGCTACCAAATTAGTCAGTTTGCTAAACCTATTGGAGAAAATGGCAAATGGTTTTTCTATTCTGAAGGTGAAGAATGTGAAGTCTTGATAAAAAGAATACAGGTTGAAGAAGATACTGCTCAACTTTTGGTTAAAAATGGTAATTCCCTTCTGGATTTTAATAGGTCTGGAATACCTTTGCTTGAAGTTGTAACCCATCCTCATTTTTCAAATGCTAGAGAAGCAGGTGAATTTTTAAGAAGCTTGAGATCTTCGCTTGTTGAACATTGTGTTTCAAGTGGAAAAATGGAAACTGGAGCTATGAGATGTGAGCCAAATGTTTCTGTTTCTATAAATGGAAAAATTTCAAATAAAGTTGAAATAAAAAACCTAGGAAGTATTAGTGGTGTTGAAAAAGCAATCAAATGGGAAATAAAGCATCAGTTGAAAAAAATAAAATCTGGAGAAAAAATTCGCTCAGTTACAAAAGGCTGGGATGAAAGTGGTAACGAATGTGTGTTGCAGAGGGTTAAAGAGTCCGCTTCTGACTATCGTTATTTTCCCGAGCCTGATTTAAACATCTTGGTTTCATCTAATAAAAAATTCAAAAAGAATACTCCTTATAAAAAGATAAAAAAAATGCTGAAAGAGGGGGTTTCTTTCCAAATGGCCAGAAGCATTTCTTTGAATCATGAGATTTTTGATTACTATGATAGTTTTGATGATGATACGAATAAAAAAACTTTGGCAAGTTGGATAACTGGATCTCTAATGTCTATTTGGAAGGATGAAAATTCTTTGTTGGGAAAAAGTCCAAAAAAAGAAGAACTTTCTAAATTAATAAGACTTTTAAAAGATGAAAAAATTACTAAATCAATAGCAAAAAAAATAATTGTAAAAATGACCCTTGAGGAAAGAAGCGTTAATTCTCTCCTTGACCAAATAGGAGATACTGGATATCTTTCTGAGATGGATTTATTAAATCTTGTAAAAAAAATTATTCAAGAAAATCCTGAAATAATTAACAAATACCTGACAGGAAAGACTGCGGTTCTAAAGTCTTTAGTTGGTTTAGGGATGAGGGAATCAAAAGGAAGAGCGGATCCAAGAAAACTAGAAAAGGAATTAGAAAAATTATTAAAATTAAAAAAATAATCAATCTTTTTCTTCTGTTTTTCTTGATAGGAGGAGATTCTTTAAGCTTTAAAGAAAAAGCTGACATAGAGCGATGGTATTTAAAAATTCAAGAATCTAAAATCGATCTTTCAAAATACAAGACAGAAAATGATTCTGTTAACTCTTCTACAAAATTAGGATTTTTATCTTATTCTTATTCTTGGCTTTGGTTTCGTTACGGTGATTTGGAGTCTTTGAAGAATTTAGTTGAACAAAATAAAAAAATTGCTTATGAAGAAAGGGTTTATTACGGGTTTTCAGAATCTTTAGATTATGAAGCGGACCTCACTCTTTTGTCTTCTGATGATAGTTTGGTTTTTGAAAGATGGCAGTTATGGTTGTTGAATATTCATAATCAAACTGACAAAACTGTAAATAACTCTTTGCCTTATGTAAGATTTTATCTGAAAGACGGAACTATTTTTGAAAGATTCGTTCCAGAGGAAAGTAAGGATTTTTTGGACAAACAAAGAGCAGGAAGTATTTCAAGGTTTTTATGGGCTGATATTCCTTTGCTTCCATGGTATTCAAAAAGACTTTTGGTCCTCACTGATTTTATTGAAAAAGAGGAAATCTCAATGATGGAGTTAGTTTTTGACAAAGAGACAATAGTGATTCCATTTTGGGGTAATTTTTTAAGTTTTTAAAAGTTTAAAAGTTTTTCGTTTTCTTTTTTCCAATTTTTAAACAAATATATTCCTCCAGTATCGTCTGCAATCCACAAATCTCCAATTGGGGTAAATGTAATTCCTTCAGATAATGGAAATGGGATATTCCATGTTTTTATTTTTTCGTAGTCTTTAAAAAGGTAAAGTTTTCCATGAAAGCCACTTGAGGTCAGAAGTCTTTTAATTAGCCACGAATCCAATATCCATAAATGTTTGGTTTTTTTGTCATAGTACATGTCTGAAATTGATTCTATTTTTGGTTTAATTTCTTTATTCAAGATAGGTTTTTCCTCTGACTCTTTTAAAGGTATAGAGAATTCATAAATTACAGTTGGGTATCTTTGTTTTCCTACTAATATTTTCAGCCAGTTTTCTCTATTTTCATCATGTCCAATTACAGTTAGTCCTTCAAGACCCCAATCTTCATCTTTGCAATTTTCTGGATATCCTGGAAGTTTGTAAACATGTTCGATTTGAAAATCTTCAGGATTTATAACAACTATTTCCCATAAAGACTCTCTCATGACAAGAAGATTATTATTTCTTGGATCAATGGAAACTGCTTCGAAATCTCTTTGACAAGAGGTTCCTGGAATTTTTTTCATCTTAATCAGTTCTCCATTTAGATCTATTTCCGCTATATGTCCTTCGTCTCCAACGACAAATAAACTTTTTCTTGCATCTGAGTATGTTATTCCAGAAGGCTCCTTGAAGTTTTCGGGGATGAGATTTTCAAATGTGGATATAAGAAATAGTAAAAAAATCATGAAGATATTAGTTTTTGAAGTTCTTTTTCAGTGAGCACCTTTTTAGATTTTTTTGCTGCTTCGAAGATTTTATTCACAGTCCATTCATCATTTTTGTAATTGTTTTCTTTTAACCAATAGATAATGTTTGATTTCCCACTCATTGGTCCAATTTCAATTTTTTGCTTTAGCCCGAATTTTCCTGCAGGAACACCGCTATAAACTCTGTCTGCCAACCAGTCATCTCCTTTTTTTAAAGCTTTTATAACTGCTGCAGCATGAACTCCTGTTCCTGTTCTAAAAGCATCTTCACCTATTACAGGATAGCCTTTTGGAATTGGAACTCCTGTAGCCTTGCTTACAAATTTCACATAGTCCGATAATTTTGAAAGATCTCTGTCAATCCAACCCAGTAATTGAAAATTGACTAAAAGTTGATCTATTGGGGTATTTCCTACTCTTTCTCCAATCCCTAAAGCCGTTCCATGAACCCTATCAGCACCTGCTTCAATTGCAGCTATTGTGTTTGGAATGTCCAAACCTCTATCTCGATGACCATGCCAATCTACCTGGATGTCTTTTTCAATACTGTCTACAAATCTTCTTATAAAAGAAACCAAAGCCCTAACACCTTCAGGTGTTGCATGACCTACAGTGTCGCAAATTGTTACTCTTTTTGCTCCATATCGTATTGCTGTTCCGTATAACTTTTTTAAATCTTCAGGATTAGCTCTTGTTGTGTCTTCTGTTACATACATTACTTCAAGCCCATTTTTTATTGCAAAGTTTACAGAGTCCTCAGTGTCTTTGAGCATTTTTTCCAAGGTCCATCCTTCTGCATATTGTCTTATTGGAGACGATCCAATGAATGTGCTAACTTCCATTTTTAAACCAGTTTTTTGCTGTATTCTCACTACTGGTTCGATATCTACCTGTAATGTTCTTGCTGCACAGTTTGGATAGATGTTAAGTTTTTGATCCGATATTTCTTTTGCTAAACTCAGTGAAGATGCTTCTACATGTTTGCCTGCTCCTGGAAGACCAATGTTGGCAGATTCAATTCCAAGATCGTTAATAAAATGAATTATTTTTATTTTTTCTTCTAAAGTTGGAGTTTTTACCGAAGGGCTTTGAAGCCCATCCCGAAGTGTCTCGTCGTCTAACTGGGGAGTTTTTTTTGGTGAAAAAAGTGTATCTTTTTTATTCCAATCAAAAATAAGACTGTTTTCTTTTTTCAAAATTATGTTAAACCTTGTTGTTTGATCCAGTTGATAAGCCCACCAGATTTAATTATCTCTTCAATGAATTTGGGGAAAGGTTCAGCTTGAAATGTTTTATTTTTAGTTATGTTTACAATTTCTCCAGTTCTTAAGTTTGCTTTTATTTTGTCTTTATGTTCTGTAATTTCTACCACTTCTTTACAAACCAATATGGGAAGGCCAATATTTATAGAATTTCTATAGAAAATCCTTGCAAAAGAATTTGCTATAACAAGAGAAACTCCTGACCATTTTATACAGAGTGGAGCAACTTCTCTTGAAGACCCACATCCAAAATTGTCACCTGCAACAATTATGTCTCCATCTTGAACTTCTGTTGCAAAAGATCCGTCAGTCCATTCAGGATGTCCTTCCATACAGTGGGGAGTTAAATCTTCTTTTTGATAACTTGAACAGTATCTTGCGGGAATTATGATGTCCGTGTCTATATTATCTTCAAATCGAAAAACATTTCCATTTACTTTCATAATAAGGTAATTATAAATTTAGTGATTGAAATGTCTCCTTCCAGTAAGTGCTAAAGAGAGTTTATTTTCAATCGAAGCTTTTATTACCTCTTCATCTTTTATGGAACCTCCTGGTTGAACAATTCCTATAATTCCATGGCTTGAAGCTAGATCTATTGAATCTCTGAAAGGGAAGAATGCATCTGAAGACATCACAGAGCCTTTTGCTTTTTCTTTAGATATTGAAAGTGCAATCTCTAATGCTCCAACTCTGCTTGTGCTTCCAGCACCACCTCCTACCATTATTCCATTTTTTACTAAACATATAGCATTTGATTTCATTTCTTTTACAATCAAATTCGCTAAATAAAGATCGTCGATAGTCTTTTTCATTGCCTCTGGTCCATGCCAAGACCAATTTTTTGGTGAAGTTGATTCTTTGTCGTTGTGTTGGCAAAGGGTTATTCCGCCAGATAATGTTTTCAATGACCATTTTTCCTGTTCGATAAAAGGTACAGTAAGGACCCTCAAGTTTTTCTTTTTTTCTAAGATTTCAAGAGCTTCTTCTTCAACTTCAGGTGCAATTATCACTTCTACAAAAAAATTAGATAAATATTCAGCTGTTTCTCTGTCTAATTTCGGTTTTATCGCTATGACTGATCCAAATGCTGCTCGCGGATCTCCATTCCAAGCATCTTCCATTGATTGTCTCAGATTTTTATTTAACGCAACTCCTGTAGGGTTTGTATGCTTTACAACAACTGAACCATCAGAAGGGAGAGATTTACATAGTCTTAAGGCAGCATCCATATCTAGGTAATTGTTGTAAGAAAGTGCTTTTCCTTGATGTTGAATTTGTTCTTTTTTAAATTTTTCTGAAATCAAAACAGCTGCTTTTTGATGTGGATTTTCCCCATATCTCAGTTCTTCCCATTTTCCGGAAAAAATAAAATTCATTTCTTGATCTGTATCATCCATCCATCTTGAAATATCGAGATCTAATTTTGCAGTTTTTGAAAAAGCTTTTGCAGCATATTTTTTTCTCATTTCAGAATCAAATTTTTTATCTAAGTTGTTTATAACTTCTTCATAATCTTTTGGATCTGTAACAACTAAGCAGTTTTTATGATTTTTTGCAGCAGCTCTCACCATGCTTGGACCACCAATGTCTATTGATTCAATTGCCTCTGAAAATGTTTTATTTTTTCCTTGGTCAAAATTATAGAAATTAACTACGACTAAGTCTATTTTCTTGATTTTGTTTTCTTCCATTTGGTCAAGATGTGATTCGTTTGAGCAGTCTCCCAATATACCTCCAAAAACTTTTGGATGCAGTGTCTTGACTCTTCCGTCGAGTATTTCAGGGAATCCAGTAAGTTCAGAAACTGAAGAAACCTTTATTCCATGTTTTTCGAGGTATTTTTTTGTTCCACCACTCGAAAAAATCATAAAATTACTTTCTAAAAGTTTTTTGCCTAATTTTTCCAGATTTGTTTTATCTGTTACTGAAAGTATTGCATATTTCTTCATTTCTTTATTCTATGAAGAGCCATTTCTGCTTTCAAATATTTTGGAGGAACTTTCATTTGTCTTTGAAGTATTTGGTAATTGTATGCTTGTGGTCTCCCTTCAAAAAACTTTCCACCCATTGAATAACCATGTCTGACTACAGCATTTAAGAGATCCAGCCATATCGTCGAAGCTCTTCTCATAGGTAAAACTGCTGATAGTTCAAATCTGATAAGTTTATCTTCAGTATGTTTATTTATATCTTTATCAAAAGCAGCAGTAAAAAAACCACAAAGAGAATTGTTTTCTTCAGAGACAAAACAAAATCCTCTTTTTCCTTCCAGGGCATTTTTTACCCAGTTTTCATGCATTTTTTCAGCAAAATCCTGAGAAAAATCTGGATCCTTATGAAATCTTGAATTTCTAAAAATTTTTTTTGAAATTTTTGTTATTCTTTCAAAATCTTTTTCTTCAGCAAGCCTGACATTTGTTTTGCTTTTTATTCCATATATGTCATGAATGATTCCTTCATCGTATGTAAAAACACTTCTTAAAACTATATCAGCATAATTAAACCCAGCATTTTCTAAAGCCCTTATGCTGATTACATCTTTCGCATCTATTCTTGTCTGAAGGAAAGAAAAATTATTTTCATCAGCCCAATTTACAGCTTCTTCAGCAATTTTTTTTGAATCTTTTAGAGATTTTTTCATCGAGTAGAAAAAATTAATATTTCCAGATTTTTTACCAAAAGCTTTTGAATCAAATTCAGAATAATTAATTGCACATATAGAGTCTTTAGAGAGAAAAAGACAGTCTTTTTCATTTTCTATTGTTTTTTTCCATTTCTCAACAAGGTGCTTTTTATGAACTACAGAAGGGTAATCTTTTATAAACCTGTAAGGCGAAGGCAGAAATTTTTTTGCAAATTCTTCTATGTTTGTAAATTCGTTTATTTTTTTTATTTCTTTTAACATCCGTAATCCTTAACCCATTTATTTTCGATTATGTCATTGTAGAGATTAATGCAAGATTTTGCTGCTCTTTCGGGAGTCCATGTGGATGTGTTTCTTTTGTATCCATTTTGGCCCATCTTTTTCCTTAGGGCAGGGTTTTTGAGGAGTTTAATTATTGCTTTTGATAACTCTTTTTCATTTTCTTTTTCAACTAATATTCCTTCTTTTTCATTTTTTACCATTTTTTGAATCCCTCCGACTTTTGTAGAGATGATTGGGAGTTTCATGCTTTGTGCTTCGAGTATGGTAAATGGAAAAAGGTCAAATTTTGATGGGTGTACTAATATATCCATTGCATCATAGAAATCATTTACATTTTCCCTAAGTCCAGCAAATTTTACAAACTTTTTCAAATTTGAATCTTCAACAATTTTTTTCAGTTTGATAAGGTAAGGGTCTTTTTCTCCATATATTGAACCTCCAACGATAAGCAGTCTTGATTCTGGAATTTCTTTTGCTACAAATTTCCATGCCTTTAACAATATTTCATGCCCTTTTTCAGGATCAAGTCTGCTTACAGTCCCTACAATTTTCTCTTTTTCTGAGAATTCAAATTCTCTTTTCACGATTTTCCCGTCAGAAAGTTCTTTTTTAAACTGTCTTGCAACAACATCAACATTCCTCATTATGGATATTTTAGAAAAGATATTTCCAAGAGAAATCGCGAATTTTTTTGCTTCTTCGGAATTTACAACAAGACGGTCTACGAAAAAAGAATTTAACCCAAAGGCGATTTTTTTATGAATTGGAATAAGAGGTTCTGTAGATGTAAAAAATTTTACTACTAGGGCTCTTGGTTTTGCTGATATCAAGGTCATAAGTTCTGCATACCAAGGGCTGTGAAATATTGTTAAGCTACAGTTAAATTCTGTATTTTTTTGAAATATTTTTTGAATTTTTTTGTATGCTTCTATGTTTGTTTTAATGTAATTAAAAAACCCTTTGTACCATCCATGTATTTTTGCCTGCCTGATTGGACCTGCCATCCATACTTCATGAACTTTTAGACCTTCTTTTTTTGCTTCTTTTGAAAATTCGCTCCTTTCAACACCTGGCCACCAATAAATTACAATCAGTTCAGAATCTTCTACATATTTTTTTGATTCTTTTACTAGAGTAATTATTGTTTTTCTTAAGACTGGTGTTAAGTAGTGTCCAACTAAAAAAAAAGCTTTGAAGTTTTTAAATAATTTCACTTGCTATTTCTCTTATCTTTTCAGCAATATAGCTTATCTCATTGTCAGTTAGTTTGCCGTGTGAGGGTAGGGTGATTGTGCTGTCCCCAATTTTTTCTGCATTTGGAAAATCTCCTGGAGCATAACCAAATCTTTTTCGATAGTATTCCATCAGGTGAATAGGTCTGTAGTTAACAGAAATTCCAATACTCGCCTCTTCAAGTTTTCTTATAAAAAGGTTTCTGTTTTTTGGAACTCTTATTGTGAAAAGATATGGAGAATCCTCTTTGGAATATTTAGGGTGTATTTTTATTCCAAAAGATTCTATCCCCTCTAATTTTTTTCTATATTTTTCATCAACAGTAATTCTTTTTTGGAGATTTTTAGATATCCAATTTTTTTCAACCTGATCTAGGAGAAGAGAAGCAGATATGTCATCTAGGTTACATTTCATCCCTAGGTTAGGCATATCGTAGTGAGAATAAAAGTTATCGCCTCTGGATGCTGGAGCTTTATCCATTCCATGTAAGACAATTTTTTTCGCTTTTTCGTAAATTGCTTCATCGTTTGTTGTTAGGCATCCACCTTCTCCGCATGTAATTGCTTTTGTCGCGTAAAAAGAAAGGGCTGATGCAGATGATATCGAACCTGGAGCTTTTCCATCAATCTGTCCTTCAAATGCGTGCGCAGAATCCTCAATTATTTTGATGTTTTTCTTTTCAACAATTTTTTTTAAAGATTTTATATTCACCATTTGTCCATAAAGGTGCACTGGTATTATTGCTTTTGTTTTATTTGTAATTTTATTTTTCAAAAGATTTAAATCGATTAATCCGGTTTTTGGGTCTACATCAACAAATTTGGGAATCCCCCCGGAAAGTATTATTGCATTTGAGGTTGCTATAAAAGACATTGGAGTTGTGATCACCTCGTCTCCTGGCTTTAATCCGATGCTCATTAATGAAACTTGTAATGCAGTAGTACAAGATGAAGTCAGCAATGAATACTTGTTTCCAAGTTGTTGGGAGATTTTTTTTTCAACTTTTTTTGAAATTGGACCTGAGGTGATATGGGGGTTTTTTATCGTTTTTTTGATTTTTTCAAAATTGATTTTCTCTAAAGAGTGTTTCCAAAATGGAATTTTTAAACTCATAATTCTAGAATCTATCATAATTTGAATAAAGAGATTAAAAAAATAAAAATTTTTTTTGAATCCGAAGATTCAATAAAAATCCTTGATTTTAGTTTTATTTCTGATAAAGAAAAATCAATAATAAAAAGGTTTTTAAGCAGGGAGGATGTAGATCCAGAGTCTTTTTGGGATTTTAGGGATTTTTTATTGAAAATGGATATATCCCTTGTTGTTGACAAAAATGGAAGAAAGGCCTTCGAAGATTTCAAAAAGAAAAAATCTGTGATTTTGGATATGTCTAATTCTGGAAGTATGGTTTTGAGATATTTCGGAAAAGATTCAAAAATTTATTCTTTGGTGAAAAAAATATCCCCAAAAGGGTGGATACTAAACCCTCTTAAATTGAATTCTTTTCTTTTAGATTTAAGGGCTTTCGGCGGAACTATGATTTACACAGATCGTGGAAAAGATGCCTTAAGCCGTTTTAAGAAAAAGAATTCAGTCAAACTGTATGCTTCAAATAATAAAATTTTTATAAAACACAGTGTTGCTCTTTTGTCAAAACATGTTCTTGTTTTTTCAGATTATGTAAAAGATGGGAGGTTGTCTGATCCTCTTATGTTGAGAAATTTACTTGATGCATTGAGAAAGTCTGGATGCTGGACTACAGTTGAGAAGGATGTAAAAAAAATAAATAAAATTTCTTCTTTAAGTGGAATCTCTTTCGGACCTTCAGTTAAATTTTTCAATCAAATTGAAGTTTTTCCAAACATTGAATCTATCCCTGAGAAAATAAGGGATGTATGCATTCCTTTTCTAGATAAATGGTCAACATTGAGTTCTCCAAAGTCACTAAACACTCTTACAAAAAAACTTGATGATTTAAAAATCAAGTTCCAGGTTCATCATCTCGCAAAGAGAATTGCTTGTTTAGATTCTGAGATAAACGGTGCTTTTGATGAAAAAATTTTAAAATTGCCTCTTTTTGATTATCAAAAGAAAGGGGCATTGTTTCTGGCAAAAAAAGAGAATGCTTTACTTGGTGACGAAATGGGTTTGGGTAAAACTGTTCAGGCTATTGCCGCTATAGAACTTCTCAAGTCGAAAAACCAACATTTGAAGGTTTTGATTGTTGTTCCTGCAAGCTTAAGGACGCAGTGGAAAGAGGAGTTTAAAAAATTCACTGGAAGAGAAGTTGATGTTGTTAGGGGCTCGCCGGCAATTAGAAAAAGTGTTTGGAAGTCTCCAAACAGTATAAAAATCGTTAATTATGAAATACTCATGAGAGACAAGGAGGCAAATACTTATTGTCAAGACTGCTTGCTTGTTTTAGATGAGTGTCAAAGAATAAAAAACTGGAAAACAAAAACAAGTCAACTTATTAAATCTTTTAAGTTTAGGTATTGTTTCGGTCTTTCTGGGACTCCGTTGGAAAATTCTATTGAGGATTTGTACACGGTAATGAGGACTATTCAGCCAAAAGCGCTTGGCACAAATCCTTTTTCTTTTAGAGAAAAATATCTTATTTTAGATAGGTTTGGATCGATATTGAAGGTTAAAAATATTGATGAAATAAGAAAAAAAGTAAGTGGTGTTTTCTTAAGAAGGAGAAAGGATGAGGTTATGGATTCCCTTCCAGAATTAGTAGAGAGTGTTCGTTATGTCGAGTTGTCAACAGCACAAAAGAAAATATATGAAAAGATATTTAAAAAAGTCTATGAATCTTGGAAGGATGATGATTCTTCAGAAAAAAAATATTCCAGCATATTTGAAGGGATTTTGAGAATGAGAGAGGCTTGTGCATCTCCAGAACTCCTTGGAGAAGTAGGAGATAGTTCCAAATTGCAAGAGTTAATTGAAATTATAGAAAGTGGAGGGGTTGTTTCAGGGAAGAAAATGATTATTTTTACACAATGGACGAGAATGGGGAAGATAATTTCTAATTTCTTGAGTCGAAAAAATTTAAATTCAGTTTTTTATCATGGAGGATTGAATCAAGGAAAAAGAGATGAAGCCATCAAAGAATTTAAAAGTAACAATAAGTGCAATATCTTTATAGCAACAGATGCAGCATCTCATGGTTTAAATCTCCAATTCGTTAATTTTGTTGTGAATTTTGAACTTTTATACAATCCTGCAAAAATGGCTCAAAGGGTTGCAAGAGCTCATCGAATTGGAGGTAAGGATTCTGTTCTTGCAATACATCTAGTTTCTGAGAATACCTTGGAAGAAAGAATATTAAGGATACTTAAAAAGAAAAAGGATTTATTTAACAGGGTTTTAGAAAGTAAAGACTTTTCTGAAAAAGCTTCTCATTCTATTTTTTCAAAAAAAGAATTAATAGACTTCTTGCTTTCTTGATTTTTTTATTGATTATATATATATAATCAGTTTGTTTAATTAATACCAAGTTTTAATCACGGAGGACTTATGAAAAATATTTTTTTGATTGCTATTTTATTTAAAAGTTTTACCTTACAGGCAGGGCCTGTTTGGGATTGGAAAACTGGAAGTTGGGTTACACCAAAGCCTCCAGTTGTTGAAAAAGCACCGGTTGACCCTATTGACCAGGCTACTAAAGGTCTTGAAAAAAGGGAAGGGTGGCTTAATCTTTATGTTGGAAGCGATGACAAGAGGGGTCAATTCATGATGGAAATTCCTGCTTCTGAACTTAATCATCCGATGGTGATGATAATGTTGACTTCACATGCTGATGCACAACGTTCACTTTTACATATGCCAAGTGGAGACTTGTCTTTTGAATTCAGGATGAATCCTGATGGGAAAAGGTTAGATGTTGTTGAGCCCAACTGGGGTGCAAGATGGGATCCTGATGGAGAGTTGGCGAATGCAAACGAGTTGGGTGTTTCTGATGGTACAAGAATCATGGCTATGATGCCTGCTGCAACAAGAGAGAAGGATGGAGAGGTGACTCACTATCTTTTGGATGTCAGCGATTGGGTCAATAGTGGCTTTGGTTCATATCGTGGGTACAACAGGGATTTAAGTTATGTCAATAGGTCAGATGTTTATCCAACCAATATGGAGTTTGATATTGTTTTCAATACGGGTTCTAGTGAGTCAGGTACGCATTTTTCAATCCAAAGGCTTCCCGATGAACTTATGACAACAAGAACGTCAGATCAAAGAATAGGTTATTTTGACACTCATTATTACGACATGGATGTAAATCCTGAGCAGACTGATGGCGGAATAGTTAGGCTTGCAAATAAATGGAGACTTGAACCGAAAGACCCTGATGCTGAAATGCTTGAGCCAATCAAACCAATTACATATTATGTTGATCCAACGGTTCCTGAAACATGGAGACCTTATGTTGCCATTGGTATTGAAAGGTGGAACAAATCATTTGAAGCTGCTGGTTGGAAGGGTGCTGTAAAGGCAGTTCTTCCCGGAGATGAAAATTGGCCTGAGGATTATTCTGCAGGGGATTCAAGATATTCAAGTGTCTCATGGGCTCCAAGCCTTGCAAGCACATTTGCTATTGGTCCTTCGAATGTTGATCCAAGAACTGGAGAAATTCTCAATGCTGATATCGTTTTTACAGCCTCATGGATAAAAGCCTGGACAGGAGATGCTGAAGTTACGGCTCATCCTTTATTCAACTTGCCTCACTATGAGGAAATATTGAAAATTGGACAAGAAGGAAAATTCAAGGAATTTGAAGCAAGCTTATATGGTTATGGCAATCTTCCTGAAGGTTTTGATATGGAAAGATATTGCGCTATGTTAAGTCCAGTTGCTGGTGGTAATTTCTCTCCAATTGTTTTGAGAAATGCTTTGGTTGCTGATGGAGTTATTGGTGCTGATGATCCAATTCCTCACAGTTTTATAACTGAGGCTTTGATTGAGGTAACTATGCATGAGGTGGGTCATACTATAGGGTTAAGGCATAATTTCAAATCCAGTCATGGTATCCCTTGGGAAGAAATAAACAACAAGGAATACACTTCAGAACATGGGCTTATGTCTTCGGTTATGGATTATGCAGAATCGAATGTTTCTTCTGACAGAGAAAACCAAGGACATTATTCTTCACCGGTTACTGGAGATTATGACGATTGGGCAGTTCAATATGGTTATACATACTTGCCAGACGAGGTAAGTGGTGAGCAGCATCAATGGTTAAAGGAGTTGGCTTCTGACAATGCACATCCTCATCATCATTTTGCAACTGACCAAGATTCAGCAACAGCTTTTGGATGGGACCCTTACACAAATTACTGGGACCTATCAGACCCTCTTTCATTCTTTGAAGACAGAATCAAACTTGCCAAGAGTTTGATTTCTGATATAGAGGAGAGAGTTGTTTCAGAAGGTGAAGAATGGACTGATTTAAGAGGTGGTGTAAGTCAGATTCTTTATGAAATGTCACGAGGAGGCCCTTTTGCTGCTAAATATCTTGGTGGTCACGATATGAGCAGAGCACATAAGGGTGATCCTGGAGCCCCTGCACCAATATCTTTCATTTCATATTCAGAGCAAGAGAGAGCTTTAGATCTTCTCATTGAGTCTTTGACAGTGGATACTGCTATGCTCGTTGATTTTTATCCATACATGGTTAATTCATTCAGGTCTTATGGCTTGGGAGGAAGGAGTTTTATGCAGGATCTTAATACTGATATCCACAGCACTGTTGCTTCTAGGAAGATGATGACCTTGATGTATCTTTTTGATAGTGCTAGATTGGTGAGAATGAGAGATGCAGCTTGGTATCATGAAGCGAATGGAGGGGATTCTCTCTCCATCAGTGATGTGTTTGCTGCGGTTCACGAAGCTCTATGGAATGTTGATGCTGCCAATTCTTTCAATAGAGATTCCCAGTCTTTATGGACAAGTTACTTAATTCAAATGGGGAATAGCGGTCCTGACATGACTGCATTGTCGACAGATGCTTTAATTGATATGTACGAAAGTGCTACTGATATGTCTGATGATAGTGACCCAATGGTT
>MDTE01185488.1_pt1 | contig 18728 bp, 16 predicted proteins | sample 811231 | NCBI WGS metagenome assembly MDTE01 (sample SAMN05326651, study PRJNA326480) | marine metagenome | isolation source: seawater | place: Indian Ocean: Red Sea | collected 2010 | reverse complement strand
ATACCGATGATGATGACCGCAGCAGGGACTATACCTGCAGCAAAAGTTTTAGTTATTGGAGCGGGTGTAGCAGGACTACAAGCAATCGCGACAGCAAAACGTATGGGCGCAATTGTTTTCGCTACCGATGTAAGAGCAGTAGCAAAGGAACAAGTAGAAAGCTTGGGAGGAAAATTTTTAGTGGTAGAAGGTTCTGAAAATTTGGAAACAGAAGAAGGTTATGCAAAAGAAGCTTCTAAAGAATTTAAAAAAAAGCAGGAAGATCTTTTAAGTGAAACACTAAAAAAGATTGATATTGTAATTTGTACAGCTTTAGTTCCAGGAAAAAAAGCTCCATTAATAATAAAAGAAAATATGATAAAAAATATGAAAGTTGGCTCTTTAATCTATGATTTAGCAGCAGCACAAGGAGGCAATGCAGCTTTTACAGAAGTGGATAAGATTGTAGAAAAAAATGGTGTCAAAATAATGGGAGAGAAAAATATACTTAATAAATTACCAATTTCAGCATCAAATCTATATGCAAAAAATTTATTTAATTTTGTTTCAAATCTGTATGATAAAAAAAACAAAAAAATTAATATTAATTTAGAGGATGAAATAATAAAAAAAACATTAATAAGCTAAGGTTATGGAAATAGATCCGTTTATATTTAGATTAAGTATTTTTATCCTTTCAATTTTTATTGGATACTATGTTGTGTGGAGTGTTACTCCATCTCTGCATACACCTTTGATGTCAGTAACAAATGCAATTTCGTCAGTTATTATAGTTGGTGCTATAATTGCTGGACTGTCAGGAGATATAGATAGTGTTCTAAATAAATCAAATATATTTGGCTTTTTAGCAATATTTTTAGCAGCAATAAATATATTTGGTGGTTTTTTGGTAACTCAAAGAATGCTTCAAATGTATAAAAAGAAAAAGAAAAATAAATAGATATGTCAGCAAATTTGTCATCAATATTTTACCTAATTTCCGGTGTATTATTTATTTTAGCTTTAAGAGGCTTGTCATCTCCTGAAACTTCTAGACGAGGTAACTTATTTGGAATTTTGGGAATGATAATTGCAATAACTGTAACTTTTTTGTCTATAGGAAATTTTTCCACTGGTTTTATTTATGTATTAATTATCATATTGTTAGGAGGTTCAATAGGAGCTTTCATAGCATATAAAATACAAATGACGGCAATGCCCGAGCTGGTAGCTGGTTTTCATAGTTTTGTGGGATTGGCCGCAGTTTTAGTAGCAATATCAGCTTTTTTAAATCCGCAAGCTTTTAATCTTGGTTCGCCAGGAGATATTAAACTTTCAAGTTTGATAGAAATGTCTATTGGTGCTGTAGTAGGAGCGGTTACTTTTTCAGGATCAATAATAGCTTTTTTAAAACTCCGAGGAATAATGTCAGGCTCACCAATAGTCTTTAAAGGACAACATTATATTAATTTATTATTGGGCTTATCAATTATAGTATTAATTTTTTATCTTTGTAAAACACAGTCTGACAGTTTCTTTTGGAGAATAATTGAAATTTCTTTTTTATTAGGGCTTTTGTTAATTATTCCAATTGGAGGCGCAGATATGCCGGTTGTAATTTCAATGCTAAATTCGTACTCGGGTTGGGCTGCTGCAGGAATAGGATTTACGTTAGAAAATTCTGCACTAGTAATTACTGGAGCGTTGGTCGGTTCTTCGGGAGCTATTTTATCTTACATTATGTGTAAAGGAATGAACCGATCTTTTTTTAATGTTATTTTAGGAGGATTTGGAGGAGTTGATTCAACATCTTCTAAAAGCAAAGATCAAAAACCAGTTAAAAGTGGCAACGCAGAAGATGCAGCATTTTTAATGAAAAATGCATCTTCAGTAATAATTGTTCCAGGATATGGGATGGCTGTTGCGCAAGCACAACATGCTTTGAGGGAAATGGTAGATATGCTTAAAAAAAATAATATTAAAGTTTCTTATGCAATTCATCCTGTGGCGGGGAGAATGCCAGGACACATGAATGTATTGCTTGCAGAAGCAAATGTGCCGTACGATGAAGTTTTTGAATTAGAAGAGATTAACAATGATTTTGCTAATGCTGATGTTGCATATGTAATAGGTGCAAATGATGTGACAAACCCAGTAGCAAAAACAGATCCTCAAAGTCCAATATATGGAATGCCAATTTTAGATGTCGAAAAATGTAAGTCTGTATTATTTGTAAAAAGAAGTTTATCGCCTGGTTATGCAGGTGTTGATAATGAGTTGTTCTATAGAGATAATACCTTAATGCTTTTTTCAGATGCTAAAAAAATGACTGAGGCAATTATTAAAAATTTAGACTAAAATAATAAGATTTAAAAAAATGAAAACCAAAATATTTTGTGATAGTGCAGACTTTCAAACTATAAAAAAATTTAATAACAATCCTTTAGTAAGTGGGTTTACGACAAATCCTAGTTTAATGAGGTTGTCTGGGGCAAAGAATTATAAAAACTATTCATTTAAGATACTTCGAGTATGTAAAAAAAAACCTATTTCCTTTGAAGTTTTTGCTGATACCTTCGATGGTATGTTAAAACAGGCATTAATAATAAACTCTTGGGGAAAAAATGTTTATGTTAAAATACCAGTCGTTAATTCAAAGGGTTTATTTTCGGGGAAAGTAATAAAAAAACTCAGCAATAAAAAAATAAAACTAAATATAACTGCTGTTTATACTGTGTCTCAAGTAAGAAAAATTATTAAAGAAATAGACAAAAATTCTAAAACAATAATATCAATTTTTGCAGGAAGAATGAGTGATGTTGGAAAGGATCCCGTTCCAATTATGAAGGAGAGTGTACGTTTAACAAAAAAACTAAAAAATGTAAGAATACTTTGGGCTAGTACAAGAGAGGCTTATAATTATTTGCAAGCAAAAAGCTGTGGATGTGAAATTATAACCATGCCAGCTCAAGTAATTGAAAAAATATCAAAATTTGGAAAAAGTTATAAAATGTTAACCTTGGATACTGTGAGAAAATTTTTAAAAGATAGTAAGGAATCAAAGTTTAAAATTTAATATCAAAACCTTAATTAACCGTTATCCTATCATAAATTTTTTTTTGGTTATTATTCCATGCAGGCTTTTGTAAATTTGATAAACAAGTAATTAACCATTCGTTAGTTATTTCCCTTGAAGAGTGAGCCCACCACCAAGTTTCGGCATAAGGAAAATCAGGCATAGAAAACCATGATTTTATTGATTTAAGATGTGTGTAAAGCCTATCAACTATAAGATCTATTAATTGAACGTTAGAAATAGACAGACGATCTTTTGTTGCAAAAAATAAATCTCTAATATTTGTTTTTTTAGAAGTTTTTCCATATATAAATTCTCGATCAGCCCATCCTACGTGATTAATTAAACGAAATAGAACACCAGTTCTTCTAAGAGATTTAAGCATATCAGAGCGTGGCAAAGTAGGAGATTCTATTAATTCATGTGGCTCATATCGAGAAGAAAATGTCATCTTATTTTTTTTAGCTATATCCATCAACTCAGTGCCTGGCAAGCCTCTCATAACATGACAACACAAAAGATGTGCACGGCTACCACGTAGTTGATCAACCATATATTCAATAGTATTTTCAATACTTGATATATCTTCTTCTGGTAAGCCAATAATTAGATCAATTTTAGTATATATGTCATATTTTTGTAGAAGTTTAAAAGTCATTTCAAACTTTTCTTTTCTTATAGTTCTTCGCATTAGTTTTAAAATTTTGGGATTTATTGTCTGAACTCCAACACCAATTGTTATATGATTTTCTGGATGAAGCTTTGTATATTTGCCAAAAAGACTTGCTAATTCTTCGTCTATAAATCCTGGTATTAATTCAAAAAAAAGACTTGTTTTAAAACGTTCACGAATTAAGGCCTTCATAACCGATTTTGCGTGATCTTTGTTTGAACTAAAATTAGCATCAACAAAACGTATTTTTCTTACCCCTCTTTTAGTAACATAACGAACTTCTTTTACTATCCTTTTTATTTCTGAATAAGAAACTTTATCCATATCTTTGTGATATATACAATAAGAACATCTGAGATTGCATCCTCGTTGTGTTTCCAAATTTGCTTCAACTCCATTTCTTGCTAAAACTTCTTCACTTACAATACCCTCAAGGAAGGGTGATGGAATTTCTGAAAGTGATCTGAATGGCTTTCTTTTTGAATTAACGATAAATGGTTTTTTTAAATTCTTTCTATAAGATAAACCATCAATTTTCGTTATATCAGGAGTGTTGGTTTTTAAATACTTAAGCAGCTCAAGAAAAGTTAATTCCCCTTCTCCTGATACACAAAAATCTACTGGATATTTATCAAAGTGTGAATTCCTTACATAATCTGTGGCAATTTCTGGACCACCTAATAGTATTTTTGTATTCGGAATCTTTTTTTTTAAATTTATTGCTATTTTAATAAAAGAATCAAAATTCCACATATAACAAGAAAAGCCTACTAAATTTGGTTTTTTAGCAATTATTTTTTTAGATAAATCAGATAGCTTTTTGTTATTAAAAGTTTCTCCAAAATTAATTAGGGGATGTTGAATAACATCAATATTCCAATTTTTTTTAATCATTGGATCTCCAAATGCATATGCTTTGAGGTTATACAAAGATAATGAAAATGCATTATGTGAACCCGCTATTCCGACTAACATAGCCTTCATTTTTTTATTGGATTGTTTTTTCATGTTTATTTGAATTTACTAAATTTAGTTTTTGTTTTCAATTTTATTGATTTCTTCAATAATGGTCTCCGCAGCAAATTTGTACCCTGCTTCATTAAAATGCTGATGTTTTCTTAATTGAAACAACGATAAGGGATCTTCGTTTTGTAACTTTGCTTGTTCAAGCAAATCTATATATCTAATGTCAAGCTCCTTAACCATCTTCATGATTTTGGAATAAATTTCATAATTTGGATCGTAGTTGCTATCAGAAAATCGGGAAATATATGGCAAATAAATAAAATAAAATTTAGCATTTTGACTTTCAGTTAATTTTTTTAAATTAACTAATATTTCACCATAAATTTGATGGCTCTTTTCTGATTTTTTAAAATTTTCTATATTTGATTTTTTATCAAAAACTTTAGCTAATAAAGATCTTAATTTTCTTAATTTGATAAAATCATATAAAATTAAATCTTGTTTTTTAGCCTCTTCTTTAAGTAAATTGTTATCTACTAAATCAATTTTAGATTGCTGATTCACAAGTTTTTGTTCAAAAGAATAGTTAAGATATTTTTTTAAGAGAGGATCTTTAATTTCAAAATATAGATTGTCCAAATCATTACCTTCATAAAAAAAGTACAAAACTTTTTTAGTCTTAGTTTTTTTTATATATTCTTTAAGTGTTGCATACTCTAATAAAGGACCATTACCACTATATCCCAAATTAATTGTATTAATTTTTTTATTAAACTTGCTTGCTGATATTTTAGACATTTGTGAATTTATTGTATTTTCTGAATCTACACATGCTCCGTGAACGAAAGAATCTCCTAGCAAAACAAAATCTGTATTTTCAGCATCCCAATTCATATCTTCATTTCTAAAACCAAATCTGTCACTCTTGTATATTATAAATTTTCTATTCTCTTTTTTCTTACAAAAAATTGTTAACTTTTTTGATATACCAGATAAAGGAAAGATATTTTTTAGATTTGGATCTTTTAAAATAAATTTAAAAGGATGAATTGCTACAACAACATCCCTTTTATTTTTTAGATCATTATAATATTCATATTTGGTCTTGCTAAATAAATTTTTAAAATCAATTAAAAATAATTCTGAAATATAAAATGCACAAATTGTTGAAATTAAAACTAAATAAATTTTTATTTTATTTTTTTTATTTAAAAAACTTATAAAAATTAAAATTAAAATAGAAAAAATTAAAATAAAATAATATTTTAAATAATATTCTCTATATAAACCACCATAAAATATTTCTGATCTATAATACGTATAAAAAAATAATCCAATTAAAATAGCTAAAATAATTTTAAAAGTTAGATCCAAAACTTTTGATAAATTTTGAAATTTATTCATTTTTACTAGAAATTTAATAAAATATTTTATTTTACTTTATTTGCTGTAGAAATTTTTTTCTCTAAATAAGAGTATATATCTTTATACGACAGTAAATTTATGCTTTCTTCAGGCTCAATTTTAATTTTAAACTTACTCTCAATTGCCAATATTAGATTAACATGATTCAGTGAATCCCATTTTTTTACATTTTTAAAACTTAAATTTTTTTTAATTTTTTTTTTTGGTACTTTAAAAATTAAATGAAACAAGTTGTCTAATTTTTCTTTAATGTCGTACATATTTTACCCTAAAAAATTTATTTTCTTTTTTTTTAACATTTTTTAAATTTAATAAATATTTATTACCCTTTTTTCCAACAAAATCATTTTTTATAAAAAAATTCTTACACTGAGAATTTTTTTTAGTTTTTATATATATGCCCTCTACAAAATCAATACCTTTGTTTTTTAATTTAGTTAACATTTCATTAAGTAAAAAATCTTCAACTTTTCTGCCTAGAATTCTACATGATAAAAGAAATGTATCAATCGCCCAAATTTTATTTTTTTTCTGTTTTGAAATTACTAATGCTGTTATTCCATGATCTCCAAATTTATCTTTTAATCTTGCCACTAAGGATATCTGTTTTTTTGATTTTATAAGTAAATTTAGTTCTGATTTACTATACCTTCTAGTAGTCAAATTAAATTGATTGACTTTATTTGTTAACTGAACACATCTATCAAAATTAAATTTATTGATATTTGATATTTCTAGCTTCATAGATAAATTTTTTAAGAAAAGTTCAACATTATTTATTTTTGATTTATATTCATTTGCTTTTCTCAGAATTTCATACTGATATTTTTTTTTCTTGTCTTCTTTTGTGCCCAAGTTTTGATGAAAAAAACCACTGTGATCTATAGCTTCAATGAAATACTCGGGATCCTTAGGTGTTTCAATTATATTTATGGATGGATTCAACTTTTTCATTTGCTCTCTTTCAAATTTAGAATCATCAAAAAATACAATTGAATCTTTGCCAATATTTAAATCTTTTGCAATTTTGTTTAGGTTAAGATATTTCTCCTCCCAATTTATCTGAACACTGGAAAAATCTTTAAATCTCAAAATCATCTCTGGATGTTTTTTAAAACATTCTTTAACATCTTGAATGTTGTTTTTTGAACTTATCGCTAAAATTATTCCATTTTCAGATAAAATCTTAAGATACTTTTGAAAATTCTTATATTTTTCACCATCATAAGTGCCGCCTATTTTAATGCCATCAATTCCATCTTCTCCTAACACTCCTCCCCACAGTGTATTGTCTAGATCAACGACTAGACACTTTTTGCTTATTGAAGTTATTGAATTTATTATTTGACTTAGTTCAAAAGATATATAGTTATGTCCTCTTTCAGAAAAAGGTATTTTAGAAGTATAATAGTCTTTTGGTTCATATAAATTTTCATTTCCAACTAAATTACTAATTTTGTTTAAATCAAAAATATTTAAATTTTTATACTTATTTGAAAAATTGAATAAGTTTTTATTATAATTATTTATTTTAATATCACTAGAATTAAATTTATTTTTTGTATTTAAAAAATCAGAACTTGGAAAAACTGAATTCCAAAAAATTATTTGTAAATTTTTTGAATTATTGTTTATTTTTAAAGCTTGATTGAGAGTATTTTTCAAACTATCCAAATATAAATCAATTGCATTTTTATCAAAAGACAATTTAGAATTAATATCTGAGCCTATGATTAAAATATCTGATTTCTTTAATTTAGAATTATTTTTATAATTTAACAGCTCTTGATCTACCTGATCAAAATTACTATCATAAATTTTAGATTTTAAACCTTTCTGTTTTAAATAAAATTCTAAATATTTATTTAAAACCATTGGATTAAAATTATACAGAGTATAAATTCTAATTTCTTTATTGGTTTTATAATTCTTTAGTTCTAATTTTTCTAAAATATTATGATATGGAATTGAATTCAAAAACTTCATATTTAATTCTCCTTTTAAAATTTTTTTTTATCAAAGAAAAAAGAAAAGAATTTTTCTTTTTTTTAGTAAGTTTAAACCCATTTCTCATTACATTAAATATAGCTCCTGTATTGCCTTTTGCAGCTCCTCCCTGAATTTTTTTCAAATTTAATTTTTTAAAGGAAAAATCAAGAGCCATTCTAAATGCACTATCTGAGTGTTGTGATCCATGATATTTTTTTAAACCAATCATGTATCCCAGGTAAGCAATATTTTTATTCTTTTTTCTTAAAGTTATTGTACCTATCAATTTCTTTTTTCTATTTTCTATTATTGCCCAATAATGATATTTTTTTATTCTCATTTGATGCAAATAATTTAAAGCCGATTTTTTAGTCTGTTTTTTTCTCCCTATTTCTAAGTATTGGTTTATTTTTTTATTATTTAAATATGTCAAAAATCTTTCAGAAATATTTTTTTTCTCGAAAGGCTTCAATGTAACGTGCTTATTCTTTAGAATGAACTGATTGTTTAATTCTGTTTTCATAATATTTTATATTACATGCCCCTGAAATTTTTTATAAAAATAATAAAAGATAGACAATTTAATTTTTAAATTTCTCTCATTTGTTTTTTCATTAATATGAATTCTCGGCAAATTAAATAATTTCTCTTCAGAAATTTTTCCTACTGATGTTGTGACTGCTGATTTAAAACCTAATTCTTTAACAATTTTAAATTCTCTTTTTCCTACATCATTTTTAGTTCCATAAGGATAAGAAAAATGATTAATTCTGCGATTTGTCAATTGTTCTAAAATTTCTTTTGATTTTGATATTTCTTTAATACAATCTTTTTCTTCCAAATTTTTTAAGCTTAAATGGTTGTGGGTATGTGCCCCAATGGTTATAAGTTTGTTTTTGTTTAAGAGCTCTAAATCTTCTTTCGACAGAAATTCATCCTTATACTGTTTTCTGAAATTAGTTTTGGTTAAAGCGCTCAAAAATTTTTCTTGTTCGGTTTTATTAAGCTTTTTAATTACTTCTCTTAACTTTTTAAAACATTTTAATTTTTCTAAATTGTTTTTAATTGAAATATCATATTTTTTTTCACCATATTCAAATTCGATATTTTTAGAGTTTTTCCAGATAAAATCATATAACTCATACCACCAAACACTAAATTCATTTTCAAAAAATTTAGTAACTAAATAAATAGTCGCCGGAACATTTAGTTCATTTAAAATTGGTAAAGCATATTTCAGATTATCTTTATAGCCATCATCAAACGTAATACTAATATTATTTTTATTACTTTTTTTAAAATTTAAAAAATCTTCTAAAGAAACCAAATTATAATTTCTTTTTAGAAAAGTTAATTGTTCTTTAAATTTTGAAACAGAAACAGCTAACTCATCATTATGCTTTGTTAGATATTTATCAGGACGAATTTTATGATAATTTAATATTGCGTCACCGGTTTTCAAAAAAGTTAAATTCATTTATTTTTTATTATTTTTAAATATTTATTTGATTGTTTAATTTTCAGTATTAAATAAAAGAAAATTCCACTTAATTTATTTAATCCAATATGATCATAAATATTTACTGTTTTATTTGACCATTTGCTTTTATAAAATTCTTCACCAAGTCCAAAATCAAAAAATTTTATTTTTTTTGAAATTGACCATCTTATTAATAAAGACAAAAGAAGTTTTCCTGGTGCAAATTTTTTTACATGCTCTTCTTTCATTGAAGGTAATAAATAATAATAATAATTTTTATCAAATATTCCCCAATGTAGAGCTATATACTCTCCATCTAGTTGGATTGCGCTTACTTGGGTGGTATACTTTTTGTCTTTATACTTTTCAAAATTTTTGTAGAAATTTAAATCTTGTTCTCCCAAAGTTGATAGATTGTTCTTTGCTAATTTTTCCATTTTTTGCTTAATTAAAATATCAACAAATTTTTCTTTTTCTTTTGAATTTTTAGCAATCACAAACTTCACTCGTCCATGTTTTTTCATTAATCTTTTTGTTCTCATTAAATCAGAGTAAAATTTTTTTTTTAAAAATTGATCTACATACTCATTCCATTTAGCAGGTAATGAAATTTGATGTATAGCGCCTTCATTAGAATTTTTTAAAAAATTGACAAATGGGTTATTTGATTTTTCGTAAAAATTAATTTGTTTTTTTAAATGAATTACATCAATTTCAGGCATCATATTCAAAATTTTTTTCCAGAGCTTATTAAATGATTGTTCTTCGAAACTAAAATCTTGTTTTTGTAATGGTACATTGAAATCAGATCTTAAATCGCAAGCCCATTTTAAAATATTAGTTCTGAATTTATTTTCAATTTGGAATGGAAAAATACAAACAGGATTACTCTGATAAAAAACAACAAATACTCTCAATCTAAAATTTTTATTAGAATTTTCGAATGAGTAAATATAGTTTTCTATCCATGTATAACTATTAAAACAAGTAGGATGTGAATCTATTTCAACCTCAGTCCAAATTTTTTTTAATTCTTCATTCAATTGTGAAAATAATTTAATCTGATAATCCATTTAAGTATGAAACCATGAAATTTTTTTTAAAATAAAAAGAGGTGTTAAAATAATTGCTAACATTTTAATTATAGAAATACTTTTACAGTTCTGATATAAAATTTTATAACAATTCTTATAATCTTTATTAAATTTAAAATATAATAATTTTCTTATACTAATTTGTTTTTTTATTTTATTTAATTTTTTTTCATCGATAAGGCTTTCATTTTCTTTAAACCAAATATCCCACTCTTGCATTTGTTTTTGACTGTTAAGTGCTGAAAAATTTTTTTTGTGAATTCTATAAAAAGCTAAAGGAATATTCATATAATGATAATAATATGATTTTGATAGCTTCAGAAAAAAATCAAAATCACCCATAATCGAAAATCTTTCGTCAAATGCATGTTCCAGATTATCTAAAATGCTTCTTCTAAATATTGTTGTTATTATCCCTACATTATAATCATCAAGTAAACTTTCATATATAAAACCACTTGGAGATTTTTTGTTAATAAATAATTTTTTTTTTTCAAAACCATTTTTTGCAAGCCATAAATTTCCATAAGCCAAGGATATTTCAGGATTTTCAAATAATGGTACTTGTAATTCGAGTTTATTTTTTACCCACAAGTCATCTGTATCAATAAATGATATTAGCTCTCCTTTCGATTTTTTAATTGCTAGATTCCTAGCTTTATAAAGAGATGTATGACGATCTGCAAAAAAATATTTAAATCTATTATCATTATAACTTTTAAATATTTCTGCGCTTTTGTCATTAGATTGATTGTCCCAGAAAATTACCTCCCAGTTTTTATATGTTTGGGACAACACACTCTTTATACAATCATGTAGATAAGTCTCACCATTAAAACAGTTTATTATTATACTAACTAATGGCTGATTATTAATCTCTCTAGTCATGCTATTATTGTGTAATTGAAAAAAATTATGGTGTTTAAATTAATTAAAATTTAATTTTTTTGCTTTTAATAATTTCACTAAGTATATCTTTATCTCTTTTTGTATCCATGCACTGCCAAAAACCTTCGTGTCTAAATGCTGTTAGTTGTTTCTTTTTAGTTGCTTTTTCCAAAGGCTCTCTCTCCAAAAATGTACTGTCATTTTCAATAAATTTTAAAAATTTTGGTTCCATAACAAAAAAACCTCCATTAATCCATCCTTCATCAAGCTTTGATTTCTCTTTAAAGTAACTAACATATTTTCCATTTAACTTTAAACCTCCAAATCTGGCTGGGGGTCTAACAGCAGTTAAAGTAACAAGTTTTTTATTTCTTTTGTGAAATTTTAGTAATTGATTTAAATTAACATCAGACAATCCATCTCCATAAGTCATCATAAATGTTTCGTTACTAATATATTTTTTAAGTCTTTTTAATCTACCTCCGGTCATTGTATTTATACCTGTTTCTATAAGATTAATATTCCAGTCAAAAAATTTTTTATTAAAATATTTTTTTATGACTTCTCCTCTATATCCCAAGGCAATATAAAAATCTTTGTAACCATATTTTGCATACTGTTTCATTATATGAAAAAGCATTGGCTGTCCTCCAATTTTAATCATAGGTTTGGGCATAGTTTTTGTATATTCCGATAGTCTGGTCCCAAAACCACCTGCAAGTAAAATAACTTTCATTTTTATAAATTTTTTTATTATTTAACTAATCTCTTTATTAAAAGTTCCTCATATTCTTTTATTTGATTAAATGTGATCTCTTCTATTTTTTTTGGATTTAAATAATATTTTTTATACCAAACCGCAACCAAATTTATTGTTTCTTTTAGGGTTAAAACACATCTCCATTTAAGAATATTTTTTGCTTTATTACAATTTAATTTTAATAAATTTGATTCAAAAAAACTTTTTTTATCTTTCTTTTCTATTCTCCATGAAACCTGCTTCCAAAATTTTTTCATTTGTCGAACTAAAGTTATAACATTATAACTTTCTCCAAAACTTGGGCCAAAATTAAAAGCTTCTCCATGAAGTTTTTTATTTTTTTTAAGATTTGATGCTAAAATCATATATCCTCCTACAGACTCAAGTACATGTTGCCATGGTCTTGTAGATTTAGGATTTCTTATTAAAACTTTTTTATTTTTAGACCACGATTTAACACAGTCTGGTATTAAACGATCTTCAGACCAATCTCCTCCTCCTATAACGTTTCCTGCTCTCGCAATACCAATTAAAACTTTTGTTTTTTTCAAAGGAAAAAATGAATTTATATAAGATTGAATAATTAATTCAGCTGAAGCTTTTGATGCGCTATAAGGATCTTTTCCCCCTAAAATGTCGTTCTCTTTATATCCTCTTTGAATTTCTAAATTTTTATAACTTTTGTCACTAGTAATAAGCACAGCTACGCAATTTTTTCTTATTTCCCTTAAAGATTCTAAAACATTCAGTGTTCCGTTTGAGTTAGTTTCCCACGTATAAGTAGGTTTTAAATATGATTTTTTTACGAGAGCTTGAGCTGCTAAATGAAAAACATAATCTGGCTGGTATTTCCTAAAAATTTTTTTTAAATGTTTTAAGTTCCTAATATCTACTTTTTTGTGATTAATTTTATTTTGAAGATTTGTAGCTTTAAAATGAGAAGGATTAGATGGAACATCTATCGATAGGCCTACTACTTTTGCTCCCAATAGCACTAGCCAAGATGTTAGCCATGATCCTTTAAAACCTGTGTGCCCTGTTACTAAAACCTTTTTATTTTTAAAGACTGTATTAAAATTATATAAATTCATACTTTATAACTGTCTGTTAGAATAAATGTAATCTGACCACTGTCTAAACCAGTTAGGATTTACATTAAAGTTCTTTTTTAAAAAAAGCTCTCTTGCGCCTTGAACATTTTTTGATTTCCACCAAATATCTAAGTCATTCCAATGTTTATTAATATGATTTTTCGCTTCTTTAAAGTTATCAAATGCAATTTGATTTTTTTTCAAATAGTTTAAAATCTCTATTGCTTCTTCTTGAAGGGTCCATTGTTCACTTTTGATTATTAATATTGTTGGGGTATTAGAATACATTGCTTCTGAAAATGCAGTTTCAGGATATGTAGATATAATTAATTTAGATTTCAATAATGTTTTTATAAAAGAATTATCATTAGAAACTTTATCAATGTGATCTGGACCAAATTTTTCAGAAAATTTCTTTTCAGAATTAAAGCCCCAATTTTTTTTAACTCTAAATTTTATTTTTGATTTTATTTCAGGATTAAGACCATTCACAAATTCAACCAAATTATTAAAATAATCAACTTTATGTTCTAATGATGGAGCTACATTAAATCTACGTTGATATTTTAAACATTCAACAAAGACAATAGTACATAAATTACCTGGCTTATTTTTTTTTATTTTTATTATTGGTAAGCTTGGACTTAGCTTAATAGTAGGATTTGATGAGTATTTAGGATCTCCCCAAATAACTCTCTCGTCACTTATTTTTTCAATAAAATCAAAAAATTGATTCATTTTTAATCCTAGGCCACCACCATGCTGTACATGAATAAATTTGGATCCAAATTTTTTTGTCTCTGCCAAATATATTTTAAAATTATCATTTACATCTATTGAATACATAGAAAATATTGTTTTTTTATTTTTTGCAAGTGGCAAAATTTTATTTCTAATTGAATTAAAATTTTCTAAATAAGATTTTGGAATATCTTTATGAATATTTAATAATAAAAATTTAATAAAGTTATCTTTGTGATCTATGCTTAAAATTAAATTCTTTAATTCAATTCTTTTATTTTCTTTTTTTATATCATTTTCATCAGTATCAAAATTAAATAAATTATTATATTGGCTTGGAATTAATTTATTTTTTAAACAAATTTTTAAATATTCTTTTTTAGGAAATCTGAAGCTTTCAAAAATTATTTGATTATGTCTAAATGCAAATCTTGAAATTAAATTATCAATAAGTCGATAAATACTTTTCCACATAGAAATATTTTCAATCTTTGTGGATTTTTCTACCTCTAAATGTTTATTATCAATTTTCTTTTTTATTAAAGTGAGATTTTCTATATTTAAAAAATTGAATATTCTTAAATAAGCTAAATGATTCCATTCGTCCTTTTGAACATTTTCGATAAAATCTACGTGGTTTTTTGAAATATATTTATCTTCATTTACAAGAATATAATTAGAATAAAATTTATGATTTTTGTTTTTTTCAAAAAATATTCGAATATTCTCCCATCTGTCAAAAAGCGTAACGATATATTCGCTTAACCAATTATTTAAGATAATTTTCCAATAGGTTTTATTTCCTTCAATATTGTTAATTTTGGACAAATTTTCAGAAATAACATTAATCAAATATTCATTTACTTTATATAAATAGTTATAGTCTACTTCTTTCTTTTTATAATCACTCCAATGATATTTATTTTTTATAATATTAATTTCTTTTGGTAATTTTTCTTTCTCAAATAAGGAAAATTCACACCACTTTCCTAGTAGAAAATTATTCTCATGAATCTCCCACATATCAACTGCATCGGTGGTTATTAAAAAATTTTTTTTCAATTTTAACTTAAATTTTATTGCTTATTTTTTTGATAAACTCTTATCATCTTTTGTAAAAATAGGACTGCTTCCTTAGGGTATTTTCCAACTGCTGTTTCTGCCGCCAATACTAGTCCATCCGCTCCCATTTCTAAAGAATTATAAATATCATTAGCCTCACCTCTGGTTGGATAATTGTTTTCCACCATAGTTTCAAGCAAGTTTGTAGCAACAAAAATTTTTTTATTTTTTACTTTATTCTTCAGTTTAAATAAATTTCTTTGAACTATAGGTATATTTTCTACCTGTACTTCTTTTGATAAATCACCACGATCAATTAAAAAATTATTTCCTTTTTTTAAAATTAATTTAAAATTTTTAATTGCCCTTAAAGTTTCTATTTTAAAAATTTTATTTTTATTTAATAATAATTGATTAAATTTAATAATATCTTCTAATGAATTGGTAAATGATAAAGCAAAATTTTTTACATTATAATTTTTAGCAATTTTAATCGCAGCAAAATCTTTATTTGTTAAATATCTTAATTTAATATTTCTATTTTCAACATGGACTCCTTTATTATTTTCAAGTCTTCCAGATGATAAAACTTTACATAAAATATCATTTTTTTTCTTAATGACTTTTAATTTAAGATTGCTGAATCCAACATTTAAAATATCATTTACTTTTATTTGCTTATAAACAGAATTTGGATAAAAAATTATATCTCCTTTTATATTTGATATTTTAAGACTTTGTCCTATTTTAAAGAACAGTTCCTTTTTTACTTTAGTTCTAATCTGCGCCCCCTCTGTATCGACGCAAATAGGAGTTTTTGTATATTTTTTTATAAATTTTATATTTTTTTCAAGATTTCTTAAACTTAAATGTGACATGTTTAATCTAATTAAATCAATTTTACTTTTTGAAAATTTTAAAAACTCTTTATTAAGTGATGATGGCCCGAGAGTGCATATTATTTTTATTTTTCTTTTCATAAAAAACAATTTTAATTTAATCTTTTAAAGAATTTATGAGATACTGGATGTTTTAGTATATCTAAAATATTAAGATTTCCCTTTTCACACTCTGAAATTTTATAAAAAATTTCATCTAAATGATCTAAATATTTACTAAATATTTTTTCGTTATGTGCAATACTTAAATATACTCCATTGCTTGCTAGAAATCCTTTTTTTAACATCTCCTGTGTAATAAATGTTTTATATGCTTCTGAATATTTACTCTTGAAACTAAATTTTGCGAGTGATGGTATTCCTGAAATATTAATTTTTATTTTATTTTTTTTTGATAATTTTTCCCAAATTAAAATTAATTTTTTTCCTAAATTTGTAATTCTTTCCCATGATTTTTCTTTCTCCATGACTTCAAGAGTCTTTAGTGCTGCGGATGGGCCAATTCGTTCTGACCAAAATGTACTGCTTATAAAGGATTTTTTTGCAGCATCCATTATAGATTTTTTTCCCAGTACTGCCGTTATTGCATATCCATTACCCATGGCTTTTCCAAATATTGCCATATCAGGATTAATATTAATTGATTTATGTAAACCACCGAAACATTGTCTAAAGCCTGAGGTACATTCATCAAATATTAAAACAATGTTCTTTTTAGTTGCTATATCTCTAACTTTTTTTAAAAAGTTTATGTTTGGTGCAGTAGTTCTTGCAACTTCCATTTTTATTACTCCAATATTTTCTTTATCGATTAATCTTTTGAGCTGGTTAAAATTGTTATATTCAAAACCAAAAGCAGTATTTCTGAGTTCAGATGGAACTCCTAATGGATCAAGTCCTGGCATAAGATGGTTGTCTAAACTATTTCTTTTTTTAAGATTTGCTGCTAAATACCAGTCATGCCAACCGTGATAACCACAAAATGCAACTTTTTCTCGACCGCTTGCAGATCTTGCAATTCTTATCGCTATTGCATTTGCTTCTCCGCCTGTTCTTGCAAATTTTACTTTGTCAGCCCAAGGGTGAATGTTTAAAAGTTTTTCAGCTAAATAAACTTCTTCTGGACAATTAAGAGTTGTTAGGTTTCCCCTCTTAATTACACTTTTTACTGCACTATCAACTTCATTATTAGAGTATCCTAAAATATTAGTTCCTACGCCCATTAAAGACATATCTGTATAAGATTTATTGCTTAAATCCCAAACTTTACAACCTTTGGATTTGTTAAAATAAGTAGGCCACTTGTTCGGCAAAAATAAATTTGGATTTTTTGAAAGCAAGCTATTTCCGCCTAATATTATTGAATTGGCTTTTTTCCAAAGTTTTTGGCCTTTTTCCAAGCTCATCCCAGTATTTAGGTTAGTTTCAAAAAGTTTTTTATTTTTTTTTGCAAATTTTACTATTTCTTTAAATCCAAAATAAATATTTGGCTTAAAGGCTTCATAAATTTTTCTGGCTAATTGTAAATCTTTTTTATAATCAATGGTCAATCTGTACTTTGGTAATTTTTTAACTGGACATAAAATATTAATCGAATTTATAGATTTGGGATTATCTCTTAAATATTTTAGTATAACACCACTATCTTGTCTTTGCGCTATGGTAGCTTCTTTTTGAACTCTTTTGAGTAGTTGATAACTAAAAACTTCTACGTCTAGTCCATTTGGGTATGTACTTGGTAAACAGTTAGATAGATAGTCTGGTTTATTTTTTTTAAATTTTCTTATGAAATCATCAACAATTTTTATATCAACAAAAGGACAGTCCGCTGTTATTCTGACAATAACTTTTGCATTAAATTTAGTTGCTGTTTTATAAAAGCGCTCTACAACATTATTTTCACTTCCACAAAAATATTTTGCTTTAATTTTTTCTAAATATTTAATCAATTTTTTTTCTTTTTTATTTTTTGACGTGGCTACTATAATTTCATCTGCTTCTTTTGTTTTTTTTAACCTTTTTAAAATAAGACCAATTGCTGGAATGCCAACAATTTTTTTCATGACTTTCCCTGGAAGTCTATAAGAACCCATTCTTGCTTGTACAATAATAACTGTTTTCATTATTTTAACTCGCCCATTCACGAGGATCGATCAATTTTTTATTTCTTATATTCAGATTTGGTAAAATAAAATTATTTTTTTGTTTTTTTGATTCTAAAATTTGATTTAACTGGTTAACATTATCACAACCAACAACAATACCATCTAAGTTAGGTTGATTAAAAATAAATGACAAACATGCCTGTAACGGACTGAGTTGATTTTTTTTCAACCAATTTTCCCAAACTATCCAATAACTACTAAGTTTTTTTATTTTTTTCGGAAGATGATCATGTTTTAAAAACAATATACCTTGTAAAAAAACTGATCTTACATGAACTTCTATTTTTTTCTTCTTTAATTTTTTTATCCATTTAGTTTCTAGTAATCTTCTATCTAAAATATTTAAAGGTACTTGAATTAAATCAAATTTAAATTTTTTTAAAATTTTATCCAATATATTAAAATCATAAATTGATATACCAATTTTTTTAGTTAATTTT
>MDTE01082290.1_pt1 | contig 18729 bp, 21 predicted proteins | sample 811231 | NCBI WGS metagenome assembly MDTE01 (sample SAMN05326651, study PRJNA326480) | marine metagenome | isolation source: seawater | place: Indian Ocean: Red Sea | collected 2010 | reverse complement strand
TTTCTACTAATTTTGCCTTTACGCTTCATAATTAAAAACAGGTATACATATATTATCCAAATATGGCAATAATACTAAACCCGGGCTTGAACTATCTAATTTAGTATCCATCTATAGTCTATGACAACAATTGTATTAGTTAGGAAAAACAACGAAGTGGTGGTTGCTGGTGATGGACAAGTAAGTATGGGAAATACTGTGGTTAAAAGTACCGCTTCAAAAGTTAGAAAAATTGATAAGAGAGGCGTTGTTGCTGGTTTTGCAGGATCAACAGCAGATGCTCTAACTTTGTTTGAGAGATTAGAGGCAAAACTAGAAAAACATGCAGGAAATTTATCAAGAGCTGCAGTTGAATTAGCTAAAGATTGGCGAACGGATAAATATTTAAGGAGATTAGAAGCTTTGATGGCTGTAGGTGATAAAGAGAACAGTTATATAATTTCAGGTACTGGAGATGTGTTAGAACCTGAAGGTGATGTTATAGGAATAGGATCAGGTGGAAATTATGCATTAGCAGCTGGAAAAGTTTTAATGGGAACTGATATGAATGCAGAACAACTAGCAAAAAAGGCTATAGAAGTAGCTGCTGAGATTTGCGTTTTTACAAATAACAATGTTAAAGTTGAAAAAATATAATGGATAATTCGAACGTTACAAAATTACATCCGAAGGAAAAAAATCAAAAAGCTGATGCCTCTATTGGTACTTCTCTATCTCCAAGGGAAATCGTTTCTGAGTTAGATAGATTTGTTGTAGGCCAAGATAAGGCCAAAAAAGCTGTAGCTGTTGCTTTGAGAAATAGATGGAGACGACAAGCTTTAAAGGGTGAAATGAAAAATGAAGTTCTTCCAAAAAATATTTTAATGATTGGGCCAACTGGAGTTGGTAAGACAGAAATATCTAGAAGGCTATCAAAATTAGCTGAAGCACCTTTTGTAAAAGTTGAAGCAACTCGATTTACTGAAGTTGGTTATGTAGGAAGAGATGTTGAGCAAATTATAAGAGATTTGATGGAAATTGCCATTTCAATGGAGAAAGTTAAAAAAAGAAAAGAAGTGTTTGCGAAAGCCCAAAAACTTGCAGAGGAAAAAGTATTGGATGCACTTGTTGGAAAAAAAGCAAGTTTAGCTACGAGAGAAAGTTTTAGAAAAAGATTAAGAAATGGTGATCTTGATGACAATGAGATTGAAATAGCAGTAAATGATTCAGGTGGAAATAGTACATCTTTTGAGATACCAGGAATGCCAGGAGCAAATGTTGGGATGATAAACATTGGACAGATGCTCGGCAAGTCAATGGGAGCTAAAGAAAAAAAGAAAAAGATGACTGTAAAAGAATCTCATGAAATTCTTATAAATGATGAGTCTGATAAACTAATTGAACAAGATAAGATTATTAAAGCAGCAAAAACTTCTACTGAGAATAATGGTATAGTTTTTTTAGATGAAATAGATAAAATTTCAGGAAGAACAGATAGAGTTGGAGGTGATGTCTCAAGAGAGGGAGTCCAAAGAGATTTATTGCCATTAATTGAGGGAACAACAGTCAATACAAAGTATGGTCCAATTAAAACTGACCATATATTATTCATTGCCTCAGGAGCTTTCCAACTTGCCAAACCATCTGATTTACTTCCAGAACTTCAAGGAAGATTGCCAATTAGAGTTGAGTTAGAAGCTTTAACCAGTAAAGATTTTAAAAGAATTTTAAAAGAGCCCGATTTCAGTTTAATTAAACAATATATAGCTTTACTAAAAACTGAAAATGTAGATCTAGAATTTTCTGAGGATGGAATAGACACCATTGCAAACATTGCCTCAGAGGTAAATTCGACAGTAGAAAATATTGGTGCTAGAAGACTTCATACCATCATAGAAAAAATTCTTGATGATATCAGCTTTACAGCAACAGATAGATCTGGAGAAAAAATTGTTATTAACAAAGACTACATAACAAAAAATTTAGATAATCTGGTAAAAGATACTGATCTTTCAAAATTTATTTTGTAATAATTTAGAGATATCCTATTTCTTTCATTTCAACTCTAAAAGTATTTTCTATTTCATTTTTGATTTTAGGATCTAAATTTTTTTCCCATTTATTTTCTGGTCCTAAATTAAAAAAATTAATCTTTTCTCCATTTTTTTTAATCTTTGCTTCCGAAAATCCAGTTTTTTCTTCAAGTTTCTGAATTTTTTCAAAACTAGTCGCTTCAATAACTTTTTTTAATTTTTTTTCATTTATCTCAATTTTTGAATTTATCAACTTAGAAATAAAATTAATTATATTTATAAAAGTTTTCTCTGTATCGCTAATTAGATCTTCATATTTTATTAGAATATATTTATTGAGAGATTTAAGTTGTTTCCAAGAGTTATAATTAAAGTTCCATGATCCAACTAAGACCGGTAATTGATCATTTTTTGATTGTTTAATTACAGAGGTGGATTTTAAGTCGATAAAAGAATCCTCTAAGGATTTTTGGTAATGATGAGCATAAGATGAAACTACATTCCTGGGATCTCTTACAATATAAATAACTCCAGCAGTATTTTTTAAATCAGTGAAAGGATATTTATTATCAAATTTACAAAAACAGTTATGAGTTTTCCAAAATTGTACTCCACCCTTCTCTTTATTAATTATTTTTTGTGCCTCTATATAATTTTTTTCAACTTCTTCTTTATTTGAAAGATCAATTCCTAATTGATTAAACAATTTAATGTTTGGAAATTGATCGATCTTTTTTAACATTTCAAAATTAAATTCACCATCTTCAGAAAAAAAATAACTAGACAATAACGATCGAACTAAAGTATTGCCACTTTTAGGATAGGATGCTAACCAAATAATCATAAATTAATTATAATGAAATTATAAATTATTAGTGTTTTTTCTTAAGTAAACATAAAACGCCCCGCCTCCACCATCTTCAATTGAAGCATTTTCAATACCATTGATAATTTTCATTAATCCACTATTATTTCTAATGAACTCAGGAACAGAATATTTAAGAATACTCAGATCTTTTGACTTATAAGGATCTTTATCATTATTTGAATGTATTCCCTTACCCGTTATTACAATTAATTTTCTTATTCCTTTTATATAAGATTCTTTAATTAATTTCTCAATAAATCTGTTTGCTTGATCTAGTGTAAATCCATGTAAATCTACAGATTTAATTTTTTCAACTTTATTAAAAATTTTTTCCTTATCTTTATTTTCAAGAGTATCTGTACTTGATAAAAAATCTTGCCAGTCTTTTTTATCTTTATCTGTAATTTTTTTTATCAATTATGTAAGTGTGTCGACTAATAACCAATTAGGGTTGTTTGAATTAGTATCCCTCGAGAATACCCAAGTATCATAAATTTTTTTAATTTTTTCAGGATCACCAGAAACTATTTTTTTTTCTTTATCTCTGATACAAGTAATTACTTCCCCTACAAAATCTACTGTAACTTTCATCACGTGATTGATTTTTTTATGTTCTTTTATTTTTGCTGAGTTTACTCCAATAAAAGTAATTTCAGCAAAAAGACCTTTTTTATTTCGCTCTTTTAGAGCATTATTAAATTGATCATAAATATCTCTGCTTAAAAGAGGTTTGCTAGCTACTAATTTATTATCTTGATCGCTAAAATCAGTAATTATTGTTTCATATGCAATCTTTGCACCATTTAAAAATTCGTTTTGAGCTTTCTCATCAAATTCTGCTTTTTCATTCTTTTTAATGTCCGATTGCATATTCTTAAGCACTTCTTGAAACTGAGGGGGTGGTTTTCCATCAAAACCAGATCTTTTGCCTAGTATTCCTCTTAATCTTAAAAAAATAAAGCCTGCAATCATTGCAAGTAATATTATATCGATATATTCGAAACTATAATTCATAATCTGATTGTAATTACTATGTTGATTAATTTCAACCAACAATTACATTAAAGACAAATGAACACACTTATATTGTTAATTGTTTTAGTTCCAATTATTGAGATCTACCTATTTATAAAAATAGGAAGTCAAATTGGAGCTTTTAATACAATTTCTCTAATATTTATTACTGCGATTATTGGGATAATTTATGCCCGGTATGAAGGTTTAAACACTCTAAGATCTGGACTAACTCAAATGATAAGAAATGAGTTGCCTGCTTATGAAATAATTTCTGGAGCAGCAATTGCATTTGCTGCACTTTTATTAATCATACCAGGATTTGCTACAGATTTTTTAGGTTTCCTAATAATATTTCCTCTAACCAGAAAAATTATTTTTTATAAATTATCCGGAAAATTCAAAAATAGACCTGAAAAGAAAAAAGATTTTATAGAGGGAGAATTTGAGGATATAGATGACGAAAATGACCGAAAAATTTAAAGTTCTAACAAAATATGTGAAGGATATGTCCAGTGAAACACCGGATATTGAAACCTATTTATTTGTTAAAGATAATATATCTAAGTATCAATTAAACATTGAAATAACATCCAAGGCACTTAAAAATAAATTGATAGAAGTTAATACAACACTTAAATTTGAAGACAAGGAAGCTAGTGAGAAAAAATCGTATTTTGAAATAGTTTATACATCTGTTGTAAGAATTAATGATGATGTGAAAGAAAAGAAAGAACTTGAAAAAATTATTCTGTGTGATGTTCCAAACTCTATTTATTCAGATTTAGAAAGAGTATTTCTTAACTTAATACATGACTCCGGTCATCCAGGAATTAAATTGGAAAAAAAAATTGATTTTAATAAACTATATAATGAACGATTTAATTAAAAAAATTTTTTTTTAAATTTGAATTCAAAAATTTTTTGTGACTTAATATTTCTTCTTTAGATGGACTAATTATTTTTTTAAAGTATAAAGTATTACCAGTAATATTCTCAGTATTAAATGTCTCTGTATCTTTGAAGTTCAATTTTGGTTCTTTTTGATCAATCAAATTAATATAAACTTTTGACAATAAATTACAGTCAATTAAGGCAGTATGTACTTTCCTTTTTGAATTATCAATTCTAAATTTTTTACAGAGAGCATCTAAGCTAATTTGACTGCCAGGATATTTATTTCTTGCTAATTCTAATGTATCGACAATTTCATTACTAATTTTTTCTTTTCCTAACAATTGAAGTTCATTATTAAGATGTGAAAGATCAAATTCTGCATTATGAATAACTAGTCTTTTATTTTTAATGAACTTCAAAAAATCATCTACAATTTCTTTAAATTTTTTTTCTTTAGATAAAAATTCATCAGAATAACCATGAACTTGATAAGCTTTTTCTGAAACTTTTCTTTGAGGATTTAAATAACAATGAAATTTATTATTTGTTGGAATTAGATTATCTAACTCAATACAGCCTATTTCAACAATACGATGACCTTCCTTAACTGATAAGCCAGTCGTCTCTGTATCTAGAACTATTTCTTTCATTTGTTTATTTTTTTTAAAATATTCTCAATATTTAGATTAACAGATTTATTTGTAAAATTATTTTTAATTATAAAATGAGATCGTCTTTTTTTATAATCAAGTGAAAGTTGAATTTTCTTAAATTTCATTAATAGCTTTTTATTAAAATTTGGTCTTTTAGTTAATCTCTTTAAAATAGCTTTTTTTTTTGAGTCAACAAATATAAGGATATCTTTTTTTTTATTAATCTTATTTTCTAATAAAAGTGGTATATCTAAAACAACTATTCTACTATTCTTATTCTTGATTAAGAACTTTCTAAGTTTTTTTCTTATCTCCAAATGAACAATTTTAACTATTTTTTTCAGATTGCTTTTTTGTGATAAGATAGCTTCTGATATTTCTTTTTTATTAATTGGAAAAGAAAAAATATAATTTGGCAAAATTTTTTGAAGTTTTTTAAAAATTTTTTTATCTTTTTTATATAATTTAGCCACTTCTTCATCAGCATTAAATATTGGGTATCCAAATTTTTTTGCTACATGAGTTTTGCCAGACCCGATATCTCCTAAAATTCCAATTCTAATCATTGATTTAAGATTTTATTTGTATCCTCATCCACATTGGGTTTCATGCCATGCCATATATGAAAAGATTCAGCGGCTTGATAGATAAACATTTTTTTCCCATTTTCAGTCTGATGACCTAAATTTTTACCTAATTTTAGAAATTCTGTTTCCTCTGGGTTGTAAATTATATCATAAAAAAATTTTCCTTTTTCAATCTTTGAGAGATCTAAATTAATTCTGTCATTATTATTGAGACCAACGCTTGTGGCATTAATAATCATATCAAAACTTGGAATTTCACCCCAATCAACAACTATCAAATTTTCAAAATAGTCTTTAAGATTTTCAGCTTTTTCCTTAGTTCTATTGCTTACAAAAATTTTTGAAACGCTCATTTTATTCAAGGCAAAAATAATAGATGGTGCAACCCCACCAGCTCCCAATAGTAATATTTTTTTATCCTTAATATCATAGTTAACGTCTCTTATACTATTTTGGAACCCGATTATATCTGTGTTATGTCCAATAATTTTTTCTGAGTCTAGGTAGATAGTATTTACTGATTGTGTTGTCTCTGCTTCTAGGCTGAGTTTATCTAAAAAGGGTATAACGGATTTTTTAAATGGAACAGTTACATTTATTCCAAAAATTTTTTTTTCTTTAATTTCTGAAATAAAATTTTTTAAATTATCACTATTTAATTCCTTTTTATCATAAATTGCCTCAATATTATTTTTCTTGAACCAATAATTATGTAATTTTGGAGACAGTGAATGATCTATTGGATTTCCAATAACAAAAAATTTTTTCATTTTCTTATTCTTTTAACACCTTTATTTGTAATTACTTAAATATTCTTTGATTTTTTTTATTGGTAATCCCATAATCGTATTTTTATCACCCTCAATATTGGAAAATAAATTTTTTCCTTCGCCTTCAATTTGATAAACATTATAAGCATACAATGCCTCGTCTGGTATTTTGGATAAGTAATTCATGAGATCTTTTTCGGTCATACTTTTCATTTTTAAAGATGCCTTACCTGTAAAATTCCATATCATATTGCCGTTTTTTGAAATACAAACAGAGCTAATTAGATGATGCTTTTTTCCATTAAGTTTTTTTAATATTCTTAAGGCTTCAGACCTATTATTTGGTTTAGATATTAATTCTCCTTCTAAATCTATAACGCTATCAGCACCTAAAACCAATATATCATTATTTTTTAGACTGACTTTATTGGCTTTTAGTTCAGCTAAACTTTTTGAAATTATTTCTGGAGTAGCATTTTCTTTTAATAATCCCTTTTTTATAATTTCCTCATCAACATTTGAAGGTACAACTTTCGATGATATATTGTTTTTATCAAGTATTTCCTTTCTCACTTTACTTTTTGATGCAAGAATTATTTCAAACATTTTGCTTGTAAATTTCGTAAATCTTTATTACTGAGGCAGCTGTTTCTTCAACAGATTTTCTTGTAACATCAATTACTGGCCACATATATTTTCTAAAAGTATTTTTGGCTTCATCAACTTCTTTCTTAATTTTATCTAGATCTGTGTATGATTTATTTTCGGTTTCTTTAAGTGAATTCATTCTATTCTTTCTAAGATCTACAAGTCTCTCGGGTTCAGTGCTCAAACCAACTACACAAGATAACTTCGGATTATCTTTAAGAATTTTAGGAATAGAATTTTGGTTTACCAAAGGGATGTTTGAGGTTTTAAAACCTTTGTTAGCCAAGTATATAGCTGTTGGTGTCTTACTAGTTCTACTTACACCGAGCAATATTATATCAGATTTTTTAATATCATTTATCAAATTTCCATCGTCATGATTCATTGTAAATTGGATAGCTTCAATTCTTTTATAATATTCATCATTAAGGGCGTACTGACCACTCGGTTCATGAGATGCTTTTTGATTAAGAAGTTTCGAAAAACTCAATATAAGATCTCCTAAAATCCCAAAGCAAGGTATTTTTTTTTCACTTGAAATGTTTGCGAGATACTTGGCTAAATTGCTATCAACTATAGAATAGAGAATAATTGAATTATTCTCTTTTTCTGCGTCAGATAAAATTCTAAAAATTTGATTTTCTGTTCTAGTAAATGAGTAAGTGTGTATTTTATATTCAATATTTTTGAATTGAGCTTTAATAGCAGTAAAAATTCTATCAAGTGTCTCTCCAGTCGAGTCTGATATAAGATAAATTTGGTAAATACTTTTCATTAATTTTTAATAATAATAATCTATATAAATATAACTAATAATTTGTTAAACATAATCCTCGGTGAATTAATTTCAATACAAATAAATAAAATGAAAAAAAAATCACTTATTAATTATTGGAACAATTATTATGGCAATGTTAAGATTTTAAAAGAGTCTAGTTTTGCTAGATTTGCAATGAAATTCATTGGTAAAAATCGCAAAGAAAAAAAAATTATAGATATTGGATGTGGAAATGGAAGAGATAGCTTTTATTTTTATAAAAAAAAATTAAGTGTTTTGGGTGTAGATATTTCAAGAAAGATTATTAAAAATAACTCAATTTATTCGACTAAAAAGATTAGATTTAAGAATTTTGATATAGAAAAAAACACGACAACAGAAAAATTTGATTTCATATATTCAAGGTTTTTTTTACATGCAATTAGTGAAGTAGCTGAAAATAAATTATTTAGTCTAATTAATAAAATTAAAAAGAAAAAAACATTAGTTTTTTTTGAATTCAGAAATAAGAAGGATCTTATTTTTAAAAACATCAAATTAAAAAAAAATAATAAATTAGTTGAATTTGAAAAAGGTCATTTTAGAAGAATAATTGATGATAAAAAATTTTTAAAAAAAATTAAAACAAAATTAAATTGCAAAATTAAATACAATAAATCCTCAAAAAATTTATCGATTGTAAAAAACGATAACCCAAACCTAACTCGTATAATTTTAGAAATAATATAATGAATACAAAAAAAATTGATGAGATTAATTTAGAAAATCTTAAATTAGTGTCAGAAATATTGAAAGATTTTGATTTCTTCATTTTTTATGGGACGCTTCTTGGAATAACAAGATCTAATAATATTCTCAAAAGTGACGATGATATAGATTTTTTTGTAGATATAGACCTTAAAGAAAAAATATTAGAGAAAGTTTGTTTATTAGATCATCTTCAAATTAACAAAAAGGTTGAAAATAGATATTTTACTCAATTTATAAATAATAAGTATGATACCAAAACTTTTATTGATTTTTATTTTTTTATTAACGATAAAAAAAAAGATTACATAGTTGAAAAACATAATTGGTTATCTTCAATTGATGTTGAAGAGCATTCACTGCACATCCCAAAAAGTTTAATTTTTCCAATTAAAAAAAGTGAAAAATTTGATTATATAAAACTCCCAAATAAACAAAATGAATTATGTGAATTTCTTTATGGGAAATCATGGCAAACACCATTAACAAAAAACTCTGAGTATAGAATGGAAATAATTGATCATAAACCAAAATTAATCAAAAGAAGTTTTATTGGAAGTTTAAATCGAAAAATTAAAGAATTTTTTACAAATAAATTTCAAAAAAAATGAGTTAATCTCTTAATTTAAAAACGTACATCATATCACCGAATTCAGTTTGATCAGGAAATTGTGATTTTATAGTTTGGCTCCCAGTTGCAACAACTAAAATATATTGATCGTTATTATATTCAAATATAGTTGGCGGGCTAGAACCAAGATATTTCATTTCATAGCTCCACAATTCTTTACCGTCAGTCGCTCTATAGGCTCTTACTTTATTATCTACTGTACCCGTAGCAAAAACTAAATTGCCCGCAGTAGCAGTTACTCCACCAAAGTTTACTGTCCCTGTTAAAGGTATGTTCTTCTTTGTAAGTTCCTCATATTCACCAAATGGAATTCTCCAATTTATTTTACCATTATTCAAATTTATTGACGTTAAATTACCCCATGGAGGCTTAGAACCGGGATAGCCAAATTGATCTTTTATAATTTCAAAATTCGAACTGTAACGATAATAAGAATTTTTACTTTTTACTTTTTCTAGCCATAAGAAACTTGGTATGTCACTTGAATTTACAAACATTGTCCCAGAAAGATGATCAACACTCGCGCCCATCCATTGGGCTCCACCCTTATAAACAATATTTTTTTTATTTATAGAATTTGGTGTAAAAAAACCATAAGAAGCATTTTTAATTTTTTTAGTAACAAATTCTGTGCTCTCTGGGAATAAATTTGTTACATCATTTTTTCTAAAAAATTGTCTAGAAAAAGGCTCAGGTAGAGAAAATTTTTTTTGGTAAAATGCTGTTTTTTCTCCAGGTATTTCTGATAATGGTACCTTTATTTTTTTATAATCATAAAGACTTTTTCCAGTTAACCTATCTAAAACTAGTGTATTTCCAAATTTTGTTGGAGCTATAACAACGTCAATTTTTTTACCATTTTTAATAATCGATGTAAGAATTGGTGGGGAAGCAATGTCATAATTCCATATATCATGTGCTATTTCTTGAAATTCCCACAACATCTTTTTTGAGGATATGTCAATTGCTATAACAGAGTTAGAATATTTATTGTCTCCTGGTCTACTGGTTCCTTCATAAAATCTTCCAGCGTTACCAGTTGAAACATATACAATTTTCCTGTTTGTATCAGCGGATATACCTCCCCATGGGTTTCCACCAGAGTAGTCATATCTTTTACCCCCATATCTGAAGAATTCTTTGTTTTTTTCTTTTAAAAAATATTTCCATCTTATTTTTCCACTTTCTAAATCATAGACTTCTATACCTGGTTCAAAAGTTGCTATTATTATTTCATTATCAAGAATTACTGGTGTTGTCTGACATTTGTGTTTAAGTTTTATTTTACCACTATTACCAAAATTTGAGTTTAAATTTCCATCTTTTGAGTTAATAGATATTAAATTTTTCTGATCACAAAAGTATATGTTTTTATTTTCGTGTATCATTAAACCTCTTACTGCTGCTTTACCCTCTGTGTTTCGTTCCCATATTTTTTTGCCACTTAAAGCGTCTAGGGCAATTAATGATTTGCCTGGTGAGGAAACATAAATTTTGCCTTCGAAGAATATTGCGTTTCCAGGAACCACTCCTTTTTCTGAAAATTTATAAGTCCATGCGAGATCTAATGAATTAATATTGTTTGAATTAATTTGATCTAATAAAGAAAACTTGTTTGATGAATGATTTCCATGACTTCTTGGCCAGTTTTTGCTATTATTTTCATTTTTATTATTTGAAAGCGTTAAATTTTTATCATCTGCTTTAATTTCTACCACGTTTGGTAGATTGTTATATTTTTCTAAATCAATTTCGTAAAATTCATCTTTTTTTTTTTTACTTAAATTTAAATAAAGCTCACCGCCTAAATTATCAACTGTTCTAACAATTTTTTTAACTTGTGGATTCCGCACATTATCTACATTAAAAGTAATGGAGGATTTATTGATATAATATTTATCAAAAGAGAAAAGTTCAAATAATATAAATATTAAGATTAAACCTATAAAATATAAAAATATTTTTAATATCGTTTTTTTATTTATTAACATTGTAAAAGTTGTTTATAATTATGTATAATTTTTTTTTTAAACTCACTATTTTTTAAAATAATATAACCCACTGTATAAAACTAACTTAGTTAACATAATTAAACATGTTAATAAGATATTAACCGATATATAAGATGTTTAAATTTAATAAAAAAGTGTTGATTTTGAAGCATTTATTAATAATCAAAAAAGAATATCTTGTTATTAAAATGTATATAACTTTTAATTATCGTTATTCACAAGTTATACTAATTAAATAATAAATATATATATTATGAGTTTATTGAGTGATGTTTTAATAAATAAAAAAACCTCTATTAATCCAATATGGATAATGAGGCAAGCTGGTAGATATTTGCCAGAATTCAGAGAAATTAGATCAAAAAACACCGATTTTATAAAATTATGCTTAAATTCTGATTTATCATCAGAAATAACATTACAACCCTTGAAAAGATTTGATTTAGATGCAGCAATTATTTTTTCAGACATTTTAATGGTCCCTTATGGATTGAATCAAAAGGTAGAATTTAAAAAAAGTTTTGGACCCTTGTTAGGAGACTTAAATTTAAAAGAAATGTCTGAATTAGATGAAATAGATTTTGTTCAAAAAATTTTTCCTATTTATAAAACTTTAAATTTAATAAAAAAAAATCCATTAACTAAAAATAAAAATATTATAGGTTTTGTTGGAGCTCCATGGACTTTGCTTGTTTATATGATTAATAAACAATCACCTAAGAAACAATTAATAGATACGTTTTACAAAGATGATTTTTTATTAAATAGAATTCTAATAATTTTAGAAAAGTTTTTAAAAGTTCATATAAAAAATCAAATCGATAATGGGGCTGATATAATACAAATTTTTGATAGTTGGGCTGGATTATTAGATCAAAAAGACTTACCTAACTACGTTTATATTCCTACTTTAAATTTAGTTGATTATGTGAAATCTTTAGGTGTACCAGTAATTTGTTTTCCAAGAGGGATTAAAGATTACAAAAATTATTGTGATATTGTAAAACCAGATGCAATCTGTATTGATTATGAAGTTGACCCTTTATACATAAGAAAAAATATTCAAATACCAGTTCAAGGTGGATTAGACCCGAAAATCTTATTAACCGATATTAAAAATTTAAAAAAGGAAGCAACTAGATATTTAGATATATTTAAAGATCATCCTTATATTTTTAATTTAGGACATGGAATTTTACCTGAAACTAATATTGCTAATGTTGAGTATCTTGTGAAGATGGTGAAAGATTATTAAATGAAAAAAGCTGTAATTTTATTTAACTTAGGAGGTCCAGATAAAATCGAAAGTGTGGAACCCTTTTTGTTTAATCTTTTTAATGATCCGGCAATATTAAATTTACCTACTTGGATAAGATTTCCTTTAGCCAAACTTATTTCGAAGAGGAGGGCACCAACTGCAAAAAAAATTTATATGGAATTAGGTGGCAAATCACCCATTCTAGAATTAACAAACAATCAGCGACATGATTTAGAAAAAAAACTTAATTACAATGATAAAAAAGATCAATACAAGTGTTTTGTTGTCATGAGGTGTTGGCATCCAAGAGCAGAAGATGTAATAAAAGTTGTTAAAAATTATAATCCTGATGAAATAATTTTATTACCTTTATATCCACAATATTCAGCCGCAACATCTGGTTCATCCATAAAAGAATGGCACGAAGTATGTAAAAAAAACAATTACAAAACTAAAACTTCGACTATTTGTTGCTATCCCACAGATGATTTATTTATTAAAAGTCATGTAGGAGAAATAAAAAAAAAAAATTAAAGATCTAAAAAATTTTAAATTAATATTTTCTGCTCACGGGCTTCCAGAAAAAAACATTAAAAAAGGAGATCCATATCAATGGCAAGTGGAGCAATCAGTTAATAAGATTGTAGAAAAACTTGAATTTGAAAATTTAGATTGGATTTTGAGCTATCAAAGTAGAGTTGGTCCATTAAAATGGATAGGACCCTCAACAGAGGATATAATAATTGAAAATTCAAAATTAGGAAAAAAAATAGTTCTAGTGCCTATTGCATTTGTTTCTGAGCACTCAGAAACTTTAGTCGAGCTTGATATTGAATATAAAGAACTAGCAGATAAAAACGGCTGCATAGAATATTCAAGAGTTCCTGCGCTGGGAACAAACATTGATTTTATAAATTCGTTGGCCTCTATAGTTATTAATAAAGAAAAAAACAAACTAACTGAAAAATTATATCCTCCGAAAATTCAATGTCCAAACAAATTTGTTAAATGTCCTTGTACCTAAATGAACACATATCTTTTATTTAAAAGTCTGCATTTAATAGCTGTTATTTCATGGATGGCAGGTCTTTTATATTTACCAAGAATTTTTGTTTATCATTCGGAAAATTATAATGAAATTATAACCAATGTTTTTAAAACAATGGAAAAAAAATTATTTTTTTACATTATGACACCTGCAATGACTTTAAGCTGGCTGTTTGGTTTGGTACTTATCCATGAGATTGGCTTTGATGAGTTAGGCAGTTTATGGCTTCAACTAAAATTAATATTTGTGATTATTTTAACTTTGTATCATTTTTATTTAGGCTTCTTGTTAAAAAAGTTTAATCTTGATCAAAATTTAAGGAGTTCTAAATTTTACCGTTATCTAAATGAAGTGCCGACACTGTTGCTGATTTTAATCGTTTTTGTAGTAATTTTTAAGCCAATCTAGGGTTGAAAAATATAAAATAGTATATATATTTAGTTAATATTAAGTCCTTAATAATTCCAAATCATGAACATTCAAGAATTAAAATTAAAATCTTCCGAGCAACTTATTTCTCAAGCTGAAGAATTAGGTATTGAAAACGCTAGTACATTAAGAAAGCAAGAAATATTGTTTGCAATCTTAAAAAAAGTTGCTGAAAAAGAGGAAATCACAGGAGCGGGTGTTTTGCAATTACTCCAGGATGGCTTTGGTTTTTTAAGAGCAATGGAGTCAAATTATTTACCTGGCCCCGATGATATTTATGTAAGTCCAAGCCAAATAAGAAAATTTGGTTTGAGAACAGGAGATACTGTTGAAGGACCTGTTCGAGCCCCAAAAGATGGAGAAAGATATTTTGCTTTACTACAAGTGAGTAAGATTAATTTTGAAGAACCAGAAAAGTCTCGGCATAAAATAGCATTTGATAACTTAACTCCTCTTTATCCAGATAAACAATTAGTAATGGAGGTAGAAATTTCAAAACCAGATAAAAAGCAAGACTTAACACCCAGATTAATCGATCTTGTCAGCCCCATTGGAAAAGGTCAAAGATCTATAATTATTTCTCCACCGAAAGCTGGAAAAACAATGATTTTACAAAGTATAGCAAACTCGATTGCAAAAAATTATCCCGAGTGCTACCTGATAGTTCTTTTAATTGATGAAAGACCCGAAGAAGTAACTGATATGCAAAGAACCGTAAAAGGTGAAGTTATTAGTTCAACATTTGATGAACCTGCACAAAGGCACGTTGCAGTTGCTGAGATAGTTATTGAAAAAGCTAAAAGATTAACAGAGCACAAAAAAGATGTTGTTATACTCTTAGATTCTATAACAAGACTAGGTAGAGCTTACAATGCAGTGATACCAAGCTCAGGAAAAGTTTTAACCGGTGGTGTCGACGCAAATGCACTACAAAGACCTAAAAGATTCTTTGGAGCAGCTAGAAATATTGAAGAAGGTGGATCTTTGACGATTATCTCTACTGCTTTGATTGATACTGGTAGTAGAATGGACGAAGTTATTTTTGAAGAATTTAAAGGAACAGGTAATAGCGAAACTGTTCTTGATAGAAAAATTGCAGATAAAAGAATTTATCCAGCAATCGATATCACTAAATCTGGAACTAGAAGAGAAGAGTTACTTTTTGATAAAAATGACCTTCAAAAAATGAATGTATTAAGAAGAATAATTGCTCCAATGGGAACAATGGATGCTATAGAATTTATTAGTTCTAAATTAAAAGATACAAAGAATAATGCTGAGTTTTTCAATTCAATGAACAAACCTTCTTAATTATTTTATTATATTTTTAAGTTCACTAAGTTCGTTTGAAAATTTTTCCCATTTTTTTATTGATGATTTATAAACAGAGGATCTTACTTGAGCCAGACTAGCTGTAGAAACTGTTTTTGTGTTTTTATGAGGGCTTAAGCAGTTAGGGTCCCACTCTAAATTACAGAAGTTCAGCAATTTTTTGGTAGTTTCTTCTTGATTGGATATAAGTTCTTCATAGGAGAGATCAAATATCTCATCCTTAAATATTTCCTTCCAAAACATCATTAGATCAGAGTATAAATTAAAATACTGACCAAGCTTTTGAAGATTATATGAAAACCCTATGGTTTTTGATGAAAAATTATTTTTAAAGTTTGAAAAACAAACATCCATCGCATCTCTTTTACAATGCACAATCTTTGCTTCTGGAAAAATTAGCTTTATTATTCCAATCCATTTAAAATTAAGTGGTGCTTTATCAATAATATACTGTTCTTCATGATTAAATGAGGAAATTCCTTGTAAATATTCATTCTGAATATTAGACAAATTTTTAAAATTTAAATCCTCATTTTCTATAGTTAAAAACTTTTTATCACGCATTAAGTTATCCTTAACTGCAAACTCTAGAAATGATAACTCTCCTGCACCGTAAACTTTTTTATGTGATGATAGTATCTGTTCAGCTAATGTTGTCCCTGATCGAGGCATACCTACTATAAATATAATTTTTTGACTAGATTGTAGTATTTTCGACATATCCAAATTTTGGAAAAGTTTCTTAATATTGTTAAATAATTCATTTTGCTCATTAATATCGTAGCTAAATTTTTTATCAGCGATTTCATTTGCTTTGTTTAAATATTCAAAAGATTTTTTGTATTCGTTCAAATCCTCATACGCCTTACCTAGGGCAAAAAATAAATGCTGCAAATTCTCTTTATCATTAATCTTATTCAGTTTCCCTTCCATTAATTTAAGATGTTCATCGTCTTTATTTTTATATTTATGAATAAGACTGATGCCTTTATCAGCTATTACATTTTCAGGATTTAATTTATTTACAATGTTAAAACAATTTATAGCTTCTTTGAAGTTTCCTACATGCTGATAATATTGACCTAGAGCAGAATAAATTATTATATCTGTTTCTGGAATTTTGCTTGTCTTAGCTGCTTTATCTAAACACTCTTTTGCTTCTTGAATTCTATTCTCTTTCAAGTTCAAATTAGCTAAATTCACTAGAGTATCTATAAAATTTTCATTTATTAATAAAGCTTTATCAAAATACTCTCTAGCTATTTTATTTTTGTTGAGATTGCCATTTATCAATCCTAAATTATTTAAAACATGAATATTATTATTTTGTTGACTTAAAGCTTGTGCTAAAATTTTTAATGCCTCTTCATCTTTCCCGATAGCAGATAGAGATAAAGATGTAGCATTATAAAATAATAGTTGGTTTGGAAATTTTTTTATTAATATTTTTCCTTTTGAAACAACATCTTCAAATCGTTTAGCATTATAAAGATTAATCAAAATAGAGGTTTGTTTCTTGAGATATTCTACATTTTCCATATTTTGCCTGTTTTTATACTAAGACTTAAATTATAATATATTATTATTATTGCTATATTAACTTTGAATGACTATTTTTGCTTTATCATCTGGACCCGGTTTGTCAGGAGTAGCTATAATAAGAATATCAGGACCTGAGTCAGCTTTAGTATTAAAAAATATTACAGGAAAAGAATTACCAAAGCCAAGAGTTGCAACTCTTCGAAAAATAAACAATATCGACACTTCTGGACTAATTGATGAGGGGATAATATTATGGTTTCCTGGGCCTGAGAGCTACACAGGTGAAGATATGGCTGAGATACATGTCCATGGAGGGAAAGCAGTCATTTTAGCTGTCCAGAAAGAGATATCTAAAATTGAAAATTGTAGATTAGCTGAACCAGGGGAATTTACAAAACTCGCTTTTCAAAATGGGAAAATAAATTTATTAAAAGCCGAAAGTATAGCTGATTTAATCTCAGCAGAAACAGAAATTCAAAGATTACAAGCAACAAAAGTGATGCAAGGTAAATCTTCTAATAAATTTAATGAGTTAAGAGAAAAATTATTAAAACTATTATCGTTCGTTGAAGCTAAAATAGACTTTCCTGATGAGGATCTTCCTGAGGAAAATCTAAAAAAATTAAAAATTGAGTCCTCAGATGTTTTGAAAGAAATTAACAAAATTCTTAGTGACCAAAGAGTTGGAGAAATAATACGTGAAGGTTTTAAAATTGCAATCATAGGACCAACTAATGCTGGTAAATCGAGTCTTATAAATAATCTCTCAAACAGAGAAGTTGCAATAGTATCTGAGATTGCTGGTACAACAAGAGATGTCGTAGAAACACATTTGAATATTGATGGTTATCCAGTTATTATTTCGGACACAGCCGGGATAAGAGACTCGAAAGATGAAATTGAGAAAAAAGGTATTAAATTATCACTTAAAAAGGCTGAAAATGCAGACCTAAAGCTAGTAGTAGTTGATGCTAAAAGTGTTGATTTAAGCGGTTTTCTGACTGATCTTTTAAAAAATGATGCATTATTAGTAATCAATAAATCAGATCTTATTAAAAAAAAATTAGATCCAGAAATAATTAAATTTAATCATGTTTTGATTTCATTAAAAGAGAATTTAAATTTAGATGTGCTAATTTCAAAAATAAAAGAAAAATTAAAAAATAAATTTATTTCTGAAGACGATATTCTCATCACTAGAGAAAGACACAGACAACATTTAGTTCAATGCTCAGATCATTTAAAGAATTTCCTAGATAAAAATGATAAAAAGGATTTTGATAAAGCAGCTGAGGATTTAAGATTAGCGACTAGACATTTGGGCATGATTGTTGGAAAAGTTGATGTGGAGGAGATATTAGGTAGTATTTTCAACGATTTTTGTATTGGAAAATAACATCTATTTTGCTTAATTTTTAGCATATACATTCAATTTTCGTTGATAAATAAAGCCTATTTGGGTTAAAGAACTCTAATCTTGTAAATATTTTAATCGAATATAAA
>MDTE01149909.1_pt1 | contig 18730 bp, 19 predicted proteins | sample 811231 | NCBI WGS metagenome assembly MDTE01 (sample SAMN05326651, study PRJNA326480) | marine metagenome | isolation source: seawater | place: Indian Ocean: Red Sea | collected 2010 | reverse complement strand
TTTGTTTCTAAAATTTCAAGAGGAGATGGTGAAACGAAGAAAGCTTTCTGAAAAGGGAGAAACTGTCTAGTTTTTTGTGATTGGTTTCTTACTCCACCAGTTTGCCAAAATAGATGCAGAAATATTCATTACTGGACCAAATACAATGGGAACCAACCCAAGAGTAGCAACTTTTCCAAGCGATTTGGCAAGCCCTGCAGCCATTCCCGCGTTTTGCAATCCCACTTCCAAAGCGATGGTGCGACAAGTCATTTGGTCTCTTCCCAAAAGTTTACATGCATAATATCCAAGTGTGAAACCAGAAAAGCTATGAATAATGCAGGCAAGCAGTAAAACAACCCCAACCTGCAGCAATCGTTCATGACCCAATGCAACCGTTAGCACCGTTAGAATGAGAATACCTATCATCGATACAACAGGCATCCAAGGCTCTAGACCTCTGAATCGCTTGTAGGCCAGATGATGAAAAACCAATCCAGCTAAGACTGGAAGGAGCACAATCTTGGTCATCGTCCACATCATGGATGGTACATCGATCTCCACCATTTCACCAGCTAGGGCTTTCATTAATAGAGGGGTCAAAATGGGTGCCAACATCGTAGAAAACGCAGTCATGGTAACCGACATCGCAACATTAGCCTTGGCTACAAATGCCATAACATTCGATGCTAAACCACTGGGAGATGAACCCACTAAAACCAAACCTGCAGCAATCCCAACAGGCAATGAAAATGCATGAGCCAAAGCAAAACCAAGCAAAGGCATGATGGTAAACTGGCAACATAATCCAATGATAATACCTAGGGGCATCTTGAATGCCCTGGAGAAATCAAAAACACTCAAGGTTGTACCCATCGCAAACATGATCACTTGAAGAACGGGAATGAAAATGATGGACATCTCCAATTCACCCAGTCCAGGGACCCAACCCGGGAAAATGAGAAAAGACTCATGAAATGCAAACCCAACCGCCACTCCAGCCGCAATCCAGATGGTAAATGCAAGCTGACGAAAAATTCCTTCACCAAAAACTGATGAAAGGGCAAAGGCAACAAAGCCTGCTGCGAGAAAACCCATTGCTTTGTCGAAGTTTCCGTAAAAAAATCCAATCGTACTGGAAAGGAAAAAAAGAACGCTTAAAACTAATAGAGTCCTAAGTAACCTGCCAGATTCAGAGAATTTCATGTGCGACTCTTACAAAAGTTTTAACCTTACTTCAAAGATCTTTGTCTGTCTTTCCAACTATTCACAGTCCCAGAGTCTTACATAATCAAAAAGGATTTCGCATTCGGGTCCACCCTTGAATGTGAACCGGTGCTTTCCCTTCGCCTTTGGATTTATAATGGTCACTTTTTGGTGCTCATAGGTATTACCTTTTCCGTTGACCAAGATCCGGATTTTTCCTTCTTCATATTCGATCACCAAATCGATCCATTTATTTAGAGCCATTTCAGATTCAGGCACAAAGAAAGAGGGTCCATCCGGAAGTTTCACCCGGTGCCCCCCGTCTTTTACAATCCCAAGATTAATCATATGATGTCCAATCTGAAAGGATGGACGCCCAGGGGTAAGCTCTGGCTTGGCAAACTGATAGCGTAAATGCATCACGAATTTCTCCGGTATTCGGTTGATGTGTGCAACCGGTTCCAAACCAAGATGGTGATCACGCTTAAGTGCCTTCACCGCCTCCTCCTTTGATCTAAAAAGAGGACCGACCGTTAATATCCCATTTTTAATCTTCTTCCCTTTGGGTTGACCCCAAAACTCTTTGTTTATAGCACCATTAAAATCATCGGAATAGATCAGTTTCCCTGACTTAAAAAGTTCGGATTTAAAATCAGTTGTAGCAAACTTATTGGATGCCCGTCTTTCGTCAATCAGGGATAATTTGGAAAGCCTTTGTTTTTCGATTTCAAAATTATTTCTTGGATCAGAAGGATTCACTAGCTCTCCAGGAAATACCTCTGTCTTCAATTCCGGTTCCATGGCGGGCTTTCCAGAGGTGGAAACAAGACACAGTGTGAAAAGAAGACAATAGCTTGGAGGTAGATATTTCATTATGAATTAAATGTTGTGAGCTTTCATTTTCTTACTCTCAAATCATTCCCTTCAAACAAATTCTCCAACTAAGTTTTGTTCCTCTTGAAGTTTTTGCTAGTCAAAACACCCTGTTCTTGTGTTAAATCGAACTCCTTCAACATTTTATTAATTAAACGATAATTATTTATGATAACTTACGACTACCACTGCGATGCGAACGGAGAAACCATTACAGTGAGCCACAGTATCAAAGAAACTTTAACGACATGGGGCGATTTATGTTCACTGGCTGATCATTGCCTAGGGCAAACTCCTCCGCAAACACCGGTTCGTCGACTGATTTCGTTTGAAGAACCAAAGCCTGATGAATCCACTCTATCTATGTTCTCAAAATCCAAATCCAGTGGTGGTTGCTGCGGGTCTTGTTGACCAGAATACTCATCGAACTCGCCATGATTAAAAATATTATTCCGAAATATCTCTTTTTAATCGGATTTTTTATTTTTCACTTTTGTTCATTGGATGCCCAAAAGAAGAACAAATGGATTCAACTCTTTAACGGCAAGGATTTGTCGGACTGGACGGTAAAGATCCGCGGACACGATGTTGGGGTAAACCACAATGATACTTTTTCGGTAAAAGAAGGGGTTATTTGTGTATCTTACGATAAGTATGAGAACTTCAACAAGACATACGGACATATCTTTTACAAAACGCCCTTTTCTCATTACCTCCTGCGGATCGAGTATCGATTTTTAGGCGATCAGGCACCCGGTGGGGAAGGCTGGGCATTCCGAAACAGTGGGGTCATGCTCCATGGGCAAAGCCCCGAAAGCATGACTAAAGATCAGGACTTTCCAAATTCGATTGAGGTTCAATTTCTGGGCGGAAAAGGAACCGGTAAACGAACTACAGCCAACTTATGCACACCGGGCACGGATGTGGTGATGAAAAATAAACTGCTCAAGCGTCACTGTTTCAGTAGTAACAGTAAAACCTACCATGGAGATCAATGGGTAACAGTAGAGATTGAAGTTCGGGGAAGCGATTCGATCAAACACATCATTGAAGGAGAGACCGTCCTTGCCTACACAAAACCTCAGCTTGATGATGGTACCCTTCTTGAGGGCGGCACTATTTCACTGCAATCGGAAAGCCACCCCGTTGAGTTTCGTAAGGTTGAATTGAAGGTTCTTGGGAAAGGAAAAAAATAAACAAAGCCTGAATTCGGGGCTCAACCAGATTAAAGAAAACTAAATTAGTTCAGGGTCTTGATGTCCTTAACATCACGATAAGCCGCCCGATCCACTGGGAGGACTTCTGAAGTCACCGAAGGAAAAGAAACCCTTCCAGTAGCCGCCCATTCCGTTCCCCGAATCAGGGTCTCCTGAAAGGCAACCCCACCCATCGAAGTGTGGCTGTGCCCCATAACGGTGTGAAATACCCTACCCTTCCCATATTTGATTGTCATCAAGACGGGTTCGTGTCGCTCGGAACCACCCTCAGCAAAGGCAGTGGCAAGTACGGTCATATTCTTGGCCGGGCCACGAAGGCGGTCATATAACTCTTCCTTGACCATTAGAAATTCAGAGGGCAAACCGCGGGTAATCGGATGCTTCGGTTCACGTACTACAACTTTATATTCCCACGGGCGTCCGTGAGATCCACCTTTACCCTTGGAATCATCACGGACGATTTTTCCGTCTTTCCAATAGACATAGGGTCCGTCCTTTTCATTCCGCCCTTTCCAACCTCCAAGTCCAATCATTTCATTGAACTCCTTCCACTTGGGGAAAGAATTATCGGCCGCATGCACCACCACCAAATTACCTCCGTTATTTATATATTTCACAAAAGCATCCTGCGTTTCCTGAAGCCAGGGCTCTCCATTGTAATTGGAAAGAACCACATCGTACTTTGCAAAATCAGGCTTAAAATTAGCTATTTCCTCCTTGGTGACAATTGCACGCTCCATGTGGAATCTCCCGGTTGCTTCCAGAGTTGCAATCATTACCGGGGAACATTTCTTCCAATCATGGTTATTCTGTCCGTCCACTAAAAGTACTTTGATCTTTCTAGAATCTTTATGATCATCCGCAAAGGATGCAACCGGTACGAATGAAAATTGCACCACAAATGCGATAAGGATTACAGGTATCGTTTTAAACATAATTTTTCCTGGCTTTCATGTTGGACTTTTTACTTAAGGCGGGGGTATTGAGCTAAAAAGTGCATCACTTGATCAATTGAGCAATCGATGGCACTCCGCCTTTGGGTACTTCCAGACCGCAAGTCCAGACGATTGCGTTGAGTATGGTTGTGCGCCAATTGTCTCTAGCCCAAGTATTATGGTAGTGCCCACCGGTGGTACCAAATCCACGACCTTTTCCATTGGGTCGCTCATAGGCCCAGCCAATGTGTTGAATTTCTCCCGCTGCCATGGATTTACGAACATGGGGATTATTGGAATGAGGACCATCCTTGCGATCCATGGTTTCTTTGGGAGGATGGGCAGAAAGAATCGGAGTAACACCCTTCATCTCGGGCTGAAAGCGCATGTGGAAATACCACTCGTCCTTTTGGGTAAATGGCTTTACCCCACGAGTAATTGGATGCTTGGGAAGAGATTTAAATTCAGCAGTCCAGTGAGGATTGACCGACCAGTGGGTCTCAAAATAACCTCCCATGGCCTCACGCATGAGAACCCCTGCTCTTCCGATCGGCACTTCGACTGCGTAGTGCATAAAAACGAAGCCCACTCCGGAATCGATCAGTTTCTCGAACTGATCAAGATGCTTCATCACGAGGTGGCCCTTCCCACCGTTGCAAAAGATAACTACGGAGTCGGCACCATCGAAAGCTTTTGCATCGGTGGGCCAACCTTTGAATTGTGCAGTGTCAAAGCCTAAACCGCTCTCTTCAAGGGCATTGGCAAGAATAGCGTTTCCACTCTCATGAGCATGAACTTCGGTGTTTTTTCCACGATCGGCCAGAAATACGACCTTTTTGTTCTTGGCAAATACCAAGGAGGAAATGCTAAAAGTTGATAATACAAAGATGAGGAGGATTCTTGGTAAAGATTTCATATGGTTGTGTATTGGAGGAGTATATTCGTATCAATATTCAAATGATAAGGTGAAGCATATTTAGAGGGAAGTGAAAAGAAATTTTATCTACCTTGATGCGAATTCTTTTGAGGTTACTCTTACTTAAGCTTCGACCTTCCATTCTGGAAAAGGATCAGAAAATTGAATATTCCAATTTTTTTCATCGGTAGAAATTTCATCATCAGTAAGCAAACAATCATCAAGCATAGCAGTCAGTGCTTCTTGATCCATCTCGCGACCGATTAAAACGATTTCCTGTCTGCAGTCGCCATTCCCATCCTTCCATACATGCTCAATATGACTTCGATCTTCGGGCCAGCAACTTTTTGGAAGTGCTGCCCAAAAATACCCACCGCACTCATATCTCGAAATAGAACCTGCACGGGACCAAATCCCTGACATCTTGAGGCGGGTCGCAAGCCAGAAGATCCCTTTTGATCGAATCACTCCTGGCCAAACCCGCTGCAGGCAGTTAAAAAAACGCTGGGGATGAAAGGGAATACGACGCTCGTAAACAAAATTACTGATACCATATTCCTCGGTCTCTGGAGTTTGGTCAACTAAGGACTCTAGCCATCCGTCGTGCTGAGAAGCTCGCTGTGGATCATACCTACCAGTACCCAAAACCTCATTGATAGAAACTTCGGAGTTAATCGTATGATGAATTACTGCCTTAGAGTTTAAAGCTCGGATCATTCCATGAACTTGGTGAAGTTCTTTAGCTGAAACCAAATCTGTTTTATTTACCAAAATAACATCGGCAAAATCAATTTGATCAGACAACAAATCAACAATGGTGCGTTCATCTTCCTCGTCTACGGCCTGTCCGCGGTCCACAAGATGTTCGGTTGTAGCATAATCCTTAAGAAAATTGGGCGCATCCACCACGGTAATCATGGTATCGATGACAGCAACTTCCCCCAGTGATGAGCCACTTTCGTCTTCGAATGTAAAAGTCTCAGCGACAGGCATCGGTTCCGAAACGCCGGTTGACTCAATGACTAGGTGGTCGAAACGATTTTGTCTGGCCAGCTTACCTACCTCAAGAAGTAGATCCTCACGAAGGGTACAACAGATACAGCCATTTGACATTTCAACCAACTGCTCTTCTGTTTTGGAAAGAGAAGCGTCTCCATTACGAATCAAATTGGCATCGATGTTAACCTCGGACATATCGTTTACAATCACTGCCACTTTTAGCCCATCCCGGTTACTCAATATGTGGTTCAGCAAAGTGGTTTTACCTGAACCAAGAAATCCGGAAAGAACAGACACAGGTAATTTGTATGAAGACTTCATTTTATGTATCACAAAAAGTGGCTTCCATTAGATCAAGGCATTCAATCCAAAACTCGGCGTTCATCGCGTCGTAACGCATGGTATCGGGGCCAGTTTTTGTAATAAACAGAATATTACTTGGTTCTTCAACAAGTTCATCGAATAACCGATTAAGGCAGTAGCCATGAATTTCATCTCGAAAACCAGACACCGAAAAACCTTCTCCACCCCGGGCATGGTTTCGAAGTGCTTTGATTACTAGACGGAGATCCGCACTACCAAGTTTTATTTTTAAAGGGTAAGCCGCATCCTTGTGGTCTTCAAAAATAGCAGCAAGACGCTTCACTACTCTTTTTGCCTCGCCCTTTCGATCCTGAATTTCTTGTTCTACCTCGGGATTTTGAGGGAGCTCCGAGCCCATTTCAAATAGCGAGCGGGTGGTTTTGGTATGCTCGTCATGGTTCATTGCAACTTGAGACTTGTTAGAGGCGTGTGGGATTGGGAACACCCGAGTACACCAAGTCTGGATCGAAAGACTTATTGTCTTCCAGAAATTCAAGCCTTAGGCCCTTCGCAGTTTCAGGTTTTACTGGAACTGCACGATAGAAGCAGGATCGATATCCAACATGACATGAGGCTTCGATACCTCCGGTTGCGGGCGGAGTTAATTTAACTTCCAAAATTACGCAATCCTGGTCATCATCGATACGAATGCGCTCAATATGTTGAAACATGCCAGATGTTTCCCCTTTTTTCCAAAGCTTTTGCCGAGAACGCGACCAATAATGAGCAAGACCAGTGGAGATCGATAGTCGAAGAGCATCGGAATTCATGAATGCAAACATTAAAACTTCTCGAGTTTCTGCATGGGTAGTAATGCATGGGATGCATCCATTCTCATCAAACTTAGGAGCTAACTGGTTACCTTCCTCAACCTGTTCGACTGAAGTGCGAGGGGCAAAGGTAATTTCAATAGGATTTTCTTTGGACATCGGAACAAGATTTTTGGGGAAAGTTATCAGTCAACTGAACTCTGAGAATAGAAAATTTTCTCCAATCTAAATAGCTGATTAAATAAGAATTTTACTCCATTTAGAAAAGAAATAATCTTGATTGTTTACCGACCTCTTTATGGGTAGTTTTCAAGATAAGTTTCTATTTAATAACTATCAAAACTTACAGGGTTATTACCTGATCAGGCGGGTTTGATCCCAAAGCAGTATACAACTGAGGAAAACAACCTGCCTCCACACCTTCTACAAGACCTTTTGCTTTCACATCTCCACTTCCACATTGTTCGAAAGTTCCCTCGGCTAATCCCCTTCTGACCGCACACTGATCACAAACCATCAATAATATTCCACGATCTTTGGCTATTTTTGACAATCTTTCCCCAACGGAATCATTCTGCCTCAAGCAAAAAATGTTATCATCAAAAAAGAACATTCCAACAACATCCACTACATGTGAATTACTTTCAAGTTGTGGTAAAATCATCGTACTAAGTTGATAGGTACTAGACATGCTAGTCTTAAATACATAAGCAATTTTCATAAGTTTTTTCTTTAGGGGTATTAAAAATGTGGATAGTAAAATTCTATATTTCGGATTTCTTTAATGCAATTTAATTGCAATAAGCGTTGAGATTTTTTCATAAATTTCTCATACATTCGAAGCCTGATTTCTTTGTGAGGATGGAATCCGAGGTGTCTGTTGCTGGAGAATGCGAGAAAGCACAGTTAGGTGAGGAAATTCAACAAGCATGCCGATGATAAGGGCGGCATAGACAAGGGGTTGATCAGGTAAGGCAATAGTTGCAAGCCCCAGAATTAGCGGAGAATTTCGGGCAGCGGTGGTCATCGCCAGTAAGACATACTGAGGGTGAGTAAGGCGAAAGTATCGAGCAAGTAATTCCCCCGTGAACCAGGACGAAAGGAAAAAAAGGAAAACGGCAAAAAGGATGAAGGGCACTTCAGCACTATATGAGGTTAATTGGTGAGTATTGCTCGAAAAGATACAAAAAACTAATGCCGATAGCACCCATGGAACCAGCACACCTGCAAAGCTAGTAATTGAGTCGAAGAAGCCAGTTGGTAAGAATCTTGTTAGAATGATGCGAAGAGACAACGCTCCCACTAACGGTAATAAAAACCATCCCACCAATGTTTCCCACATCCCATCAAGGTCAAAAACTATTTTAGATCCTACTAAGATAGTGAGATAAAGAGGGAATAGTAGGAGCTGTGAAATTAGATTGATAGGGATTAAAACAGAGCCTAGTGCAGTATCTCCTTTTGCAATCCGGGTAAAGGCTAGAAACCAGTCGGTGCATGGAAAAAGAAAATAAAGTAAGAGACCAACAAAAATCATCGGTTGATCTCGAAAAATAAAGGTAGCAATCCCCCACCCAATCAGCGGGATCAAAATAAAATTAGCGACCCATGCCAGCAAGATAAAGTTTCGATTTAGCGAGGCTTTGTGAAGAGGTTTGAGGGGCAACTCAAAAAAAAGGAGCAGCAGCAGAGTAACTACAAGAGGTTCGGTAAAGGGGAGTAGTTTTTGACCAGAAGCAGGGAAATAAGTCCCCATTGCGAGTCCTAAAAGGATCGTAAAAAAAAGGAGTATGGATATACCATTTCCGGTTTTGGTCATCAGGCGAAAGCGGCTGGTTCAGGCCCAACCTCCGCAGGTTTAATTGCACACTTACACTCAGTACAACAGTCAAGGTCAGTATTCATGAAACCGGTTTTGAGGTATAAACTCAACTTCTCTTCCACTTCCGATTTACCTAGACGATTTGCAATCTCGCGAGCAATTACACCGAATCGAGAACGGAATTTATAGATAAAACAGAAAAGGGAATTCCGATGAACCAGTGCCGGACCCGAATAGAACAGTCCAGGCATGATGGTAGACTCATCCGCCTCTTCAGTGAAAACGGGGAGATTATTCTCATCATAATCAAAAAGACTTTCAATCACTCTTAATCCAGAATGAAACCCATTGGCTAAGATGGGTTGAGTGGGGGAAACCGAGGGGATTTCATCTTGGTCAATTAGTGCCCACCATCCGCGATTTTCCTCAATTCTTCGAATGTCAGAATTCTTAAACAGTTCTAATCTCTTCATCTTTTCTTCTGATTTCAAAACTTCACGAAGACGATCAAAAGTTCTTGGACTCAGGGAGCGAGACGGGTCAGGGTGATCGGAAGACCAAGGCTCACCCCTTGAATGAAGATAGACCGACTTTCCTAAGTCTACTAAGTTTAACGCGGCATCCACTCCACTTTCGTAACCACCAATCACGGTAAACTCATCCCCTTCAAGCTGTCTCCAATCCTCAACTTTTGAAGAATGCAAGGCAAGATCTGATCCGGGAAATGCACGATCACGAGGAGAAAAAAACTGTCCCGCTGCCCAGATTATGTGATCGGCGGTAAAATCCCCTTCATTGGTAGAGGCGAAAAATTGGTCTCCCTGTTTTTCAAGCTTGGTTAACTGAATGCCGGTTTGAACCGGTAGCTCATGATATTCTGCAACCGCCTGGAGGTATTTCGCATATTGTGGACCGGTGGGATGCTGAGTACGGAGAAAATCCGCGGGCGATGTCTCAGGTTCTATGGAATTAAGATCGGTAAGCCCAAAAGAATTGGAATGGAAAGATGGAGTAAGCAAGGACATCTGGCGAGGCCATTTCATGAACGAAGCACCAATTTCACGAGCATCGATAATTAATGTGTCTCGGACCCCGGCCTGTTTCAATGCTGTGGCAACCCCGAGCCCTGCGGGCCCAGCCCCTACGACGAGAACACTCAGATGACCCCAAGTATTTTGATTTTGATTAGTTCTTAAATTCATGTCAAATTACCCAATTACGATTGACCAATTATATAAGGAGTGCAATGGCTTAATGCAAATGACTTGCAATAATTTACCTTTCAAAATTCATCAATGTTTCATTTCTTTCCTCAGCATTAGCCTTGCATTGATATTCGGCTCCTGCGATCGCAGCTTGTCAGAAATCGAGGAAGAAACGGTATCTTGGCCTGAAATCAATCGGTTTGATGATCTTGCATTCCAAGCCGACGGTTTGGCTCGGGTGGAAGAACTTGGTACCGTTCGTGAATTGTTACCTGAGCTACTTGAAGCGGGTAAAGCGGTGACACCAACATCGGTTCCGTCGAATGCCGCAGATCCTCAGCAAATCGAATTAATTTTGGGCGACCTGAACAGTTTGGTCGATGGCCTTGCCGCTGAAAACCTGGATGATGTTTCCCTGGAAAACCTGGTTCTCGGTTTGCATCCGGTTATTGCAAAATTAATTGAAGCGGCAGGAATGCCCCATATCCATGCAAACGAAGGACCGAACAGTGGGTTCCTTTATCCAGTTTTTGATCAAGCGGGTAACCAGACTGGTACCATTGAAATTAAACTTCATGACGATGCGGGTGATTTGGAAGTTTGGCTAAAACGAGGCGGTTACAAAGGAGATCCCTGGCTTTTACCCACCGCAACTGTACTTACTCTCAACTTCCCTGTACTTGACCGAAATGTGAGCCTTGCGGTGCGGGATCAGGATCGAAATGAGGATGAGTCGGGGGCGTCCACCATCGTCGATGGAAATACCAATTACTTCGTTTTCCCTGGTGATACAGAGTCGGATGCTTCGTGGTTGATGGGTTCTGACTTTGCCGCTAAGGTGGAACTTAACTTTGGGGATACAACCACCGGAATATTTGTTTTGCGTCCTCATATCCATCGCAAAGACGAGGAATAGCTCCTGTCATGATCCGACTGAACAAGGTTTCCCTTTGCCTTGGAAACGCGGGTCCATCTTCATCCGTACAATTTCATCTTCCTTCTTTTGAAGTGGAAAAGGGGGAAGCGGTTGCCCTGACTGGACCCAGCGGTTGCGGCAAAAGCACATTGCTCAACCTCACAGCGGGTTTGCTTCGTGCAGAAAAAGGGGAGGTTCAGGTTGCCGGGGTTAACCTTGCAGACTTGAGTCCTGCACAGATGGACCTTCACCGGGGAAGCCATTGCGGAATGGTCTTTCAGACTTTCCATCTTCTTGCTCCTTTTACTGCGATTGAAAACGTCTGCATTGGGCTACGCTTCGGTTCCCGCAAACGATTGAATCTTCGAGAGCGAGCTACTGAAGTTCTTGGTCGCGTCGGTCTTAAAGACCGCCTTGATGCAAGACCAGGCCAACTTTCGGTTGGGGAGCGGCAACGAGTGGCCATCGCCCGGGCTATAGTGAGTGGTGCTTCCATACTTCTTGCTGATGAGCCCACTGGATCCCTCGACCCACGGACAGGACAGGAGATTTTCAAACTGCTTCGGGAAGTCGCAATCGAAGATGACCGCACTCTCCTCATGGTCACTCACGACGAAACTTTGGCCGCCCAGATGCCCCGTAAGTTCGACTGTTCCGGACTGGTTCGCTCGGAGTTGATCGACCCTTTAGAGGAGGCTGCTACGAGATGAGCTTTCTTGTCATGGCATGGCGATACCTACAATTTCGTTGGCTGGTCTCCTTGCTCACAATAAGTGGTATTGCTATTGGTGTGGCCCTAGTTTGTGCCGTCCTCGCTCTTCGAGAAGAATCCCAAAAGGCTCTTTCTCGGGATGCAGGCCTTTATGACCTCGTAGTCGGGGGTAAAGGGAGCCCATTGCAACTTGTACTTGCCAGCGTATATCATCTGGACTCACCAACCGGTAACCTACCTTACTCCGATTACCAAAAGATTCTGCGTGATCCCCGAGTGTCCTGGGCAGCGCCTGTCGGGCTGGGCGACAATTACTCCGGCTATCGTATCGTGGGCACTGAAGCCCAATTCTTTGATCTTCCCGACCGGAGTGGGAAGCCATTCTTTCGAATTGCACATGGTCAAATCTTCCAGGATCGTTTTGAAGTAGTACTCGGCAGTCAGGTTGCGAGCTCGACCAACCTTGAAATAGGTGACTCCTTCTATGGAACCCACGGACTCGTTGAAGTTGCAGGTGCAGAAGTTCATCGTGACTTCCCTTATCAGGTCAGCGGTATTTTAGCTCCTACAGGAACTGCTCAGGACCGTGCGATTTTTGGTACTCTTAGCTCCGTATGGGAAATCCACGAAACCGAAGATCGACTTCATTCCGCCATCCAAGGATCTGCCCTTCTCCAAGGTCGACAGGAGAGGGAGACCACCGCAATTCTTATCCGCCTCAAAACCCCGGGCCTTCGCCTTTGGATGGCGGACGAAATACGCGAAGGTACCGTTGGTATTGCCGCAGTTCCTATCAATGAGATCCTTCGTTTCCAACAAGGCATCATCGGCCCGGTTCAACGAGTACTGCTGATCGTCGCTTCCGCAGCGGTTGGAGTCGCTTGTCTCACCGTGCTAATTACCCTCTACCAAGCGGCGGAACGCCGTCGCAGAGACATTGCAATCCTTCGTAGTCTGGGTGCCTTACCCAGTGAAGTAGCCATGCTGGTCTTCACCGAAGGTCTACTTCTCACAGCCGGAGGGATTCTTTTTGGCCTGCTCCTTGGTCATGGAGGACTGGCGGCCACTGGCCTCGCCTTTCAGGAAGCTACTGGACTAATGCTCGACCCTTGGCGGATTCCAGTCACCGAACTGATTGCTTTAGCGATAATGGGAATGAGTGGAGCAACCGCCTCTCTTTTTCCTGCAATCTCCAGTTACCGCCGTACTCCGATCCATGACCTTCGCCTTTCTGAGTAAAGAATTTTTAGCCCTTAAGTTATGAAAATTAAAATAGCCTTACTCGTTCTTGTCTTAGGAATCGGTATCTTCCTCCTCCGTGACCAGGTCATGGAAACAGAGCCAAAGACGGATCCTAAAACCAGAGAGGTACCCGAAAATATTGATTCCACCGGAGAACTCACGGAATCAATACCTATGATCAATTTCCCCCTTCTGGGCGAAGCACGGCCCACGGATCTAATCGACATGGCACTGTCATTTCCTGAATCCCTCATGAAGCTCGATGGACGCAAAGTGAGCCTTGTAGGTTTCATGGCACCCTTTGACAGCCTTGATGATATGAGTCGCTGCATGATTGTTCCAAGTTATGTGGGATGCACCTTCTGTAGCCCACCAAACAAGAGGCAGGTTGTTTTTATCACTCAAGGCAAAGAAGGCTCCCCCGATCAAACTTATTCCTTCATCGAAGAACCTTCCCATGTTACTGGTATCTTTCGGATATCATTACCCGATAGAGATCATGAAGGAAAGACCCAGGGTTTTGTTTACTCGATTGAGAACGCTGAAGTTAGGATCCATACCGGTAAAATTGCGAAGCGGGCACCCAGTCACGCTTCTCCAGGTGGTCACAATACAAGCCAAGAAATGACTCTGCTTCCTCCGATTGCAGCCTCCGATCTAATTCAAGAAGTCTCCGCCCTTCTCGGACGAGAACCGATCGATCCAATCAAGATCGAATCCGTTCCCGCTTCGACTTTTGTAGGTTTTATAAAAAAGCAATTGGAGGTAACATATCCCAAAGATAAAAGCAGTGCTCGAGCCCATGCGTTTTCACTGCTTGGTCTACTTCCAAAAGGTCTTGGGTGGCTTGAAGTTCTCGCAGGATTTGAACTTGGAAAATCTGTCGCTGTTTCAGATCCTGAGGGAACCCGTATTCTTGCTCTCGACTCGGCACCTTCCAACCACCCCTATGTCCGGACCGAAATGGTAGGTGCAATTGCCGATGCCCTAATCCTTCAGCAAACTTCAAAAGAAAATAAATCCAAGAAAACAAAGATTCAAGAGAATGAAGACTTACGCCGATCCAAAGAGGCACTTAGGCGTGGAATTCGAAAAACCGTCATGAGGCGATATGCCAGAACTCTTGGTATTTCTCCTTCGCTCGAAGCACCTTCTCAAATTGTATTGGAGGAAAAACCCTTAGCTGAAGGATCAATGCTAGATCGTTGGTACTCGATACCTGATTTTGTTGGGCCTTTCTTCGTTGATTTTCTGGTTGGCCCAAGGGGTTCGCTTCGAGGAATGGATGTAGCCCTTAATCGGCCTCCGTTGACGCTTATGGAATTCATTCGTCCATTTTGGTATCAGGATTCTTCGCTTTGGCAAAATCACCCAGTGCCTATGGACTTTGCCAACAACTTGATGAAGACCCCACCATCCCATACCGATGTTCTCGGAGTAGGCGGTCTAATTCCTTGGCTTGCTCTATCCAACTCCAGTCACACCGCACGAAGTATTTCCAGCCAGTGGGCTGGCGATCGATGGGCAGTATGGGAATTTTCGGATGGCTCCGCCGCTTTATTTTTAGAGACTCGTTGGCAAGATGAAAAGTCGGCACTCAAATTTCGTGATGCAATTCCGAAGTTCCCATACCAATGGAATTTTCCATATGAGAATCAAAGCTGCACTGTAAAAATACTTCGAGGAAGTTCTCCTGCCGCTCTTAATCGCCTTGATCCCTTTGCTCAATAAATTCTTTTTACATCCACCTGATAGCAACTACCCAAAAGTAGAAAAAAAGAAAAAGGTTTTCCGTTTTTTAGTCATGCAAAAATTATTCATTTTGTTTTCTTTTTCTTGGGCTCACGGACGATTTCCGGAATAGGATTCTTAGTCAGATAGGGTTCCTGATGGGGGAGAAGGTCATCCCCCTGTGCGGTGGTCCACTTCTTTAGCTCAATTCTGAGTTCACTTATTTTGCTGATGAACTTTTTATTTTCAGCAAGATTGATGAGTTCGTGGGGATCCTTGCTCAAGTCGAAGAGTTCAAACTCTGGCCGGGTATGATACCTTTTGACAATTGCAGCTGCTTTCGGATCATCCTTGGCCGCAGCATACCATGAGTGCCAGTAGGCACCCCGTCCATCCGAACGGAGACGATCGGAATGATTGGTATGATAGGCATCCGGTCTAAGATTATGGATGTACTTATACTTTCCCTTTCGAACACTCCTGATAGGAAAGATGTTCATTTCCTTATCTCCCGTATTGGTGGTAAAAATCATTTCCCGGTGAGTCTTACTCTTTCCCAAAAGAACGGGAGCGAAAGATTTTCCATCAATACCTTGGGATAGCTTCCCGCCCGCAAGATCAATGAGAGTAGGAAGTATATCGACCCAACTGACCATGGCACTGGTTCGGACATTCGCTTTGATTTTGCCCGGCCAGCGAACTTGCAAAGGAACCCGTGTTCCATAATCGTAAAGATTCCACTTTCCGAATGGCCACTGCCCACCGTGATCGCTGGTAAAAAGAAAGATGAAATCATTTCCAAATTTCTTCTCTGCAAATTTTAACACCCGCCCCATTTCCTGATCCATCCCCTCGATATCAGTCAGATACCGAGCCCAATGTTCGCGTGTCTCCTTGGTATCAATAAAAAAGGATGGCAGGGTCACCATCTTCGGGTCGAAGTTCATTTCCTTCGTCCATTCCACATGGGGCCTCCTATCCCCAACCAGTAAACAAATGGGTTCTTCAATTTTATTGTTCTTAAAATACTTCTCCACCTCAACGCACATATCAGTCCTTTTGGGTTCGTTAAAATCAAGACCTTCAAACTTCTTGTTGCCATGAGCAATCTTACCGAAAGATGCAATGTGGTAGCCCATCTTTTTAAGAATAGGAGGAAGAAATTTAGTACCTGATTTGACTTGGCTATGGTTCGGATGAGCTCCGTGCCTTGCTGGCATCAAACCGGTAAGAAAGGAAGACCTGCTTGGGCAGCAACTGGGGGAAGCCACATAAGCATCATTAAAAGTCATTCCCTCAGCGGCCAGTCTTTTCATCGTTGGGGTTCGGGCATCTTTCGATCCATGAATCGAAGTGTCCCACCGACCGAGATCATCGGATATAAACACCACGATATTTGGCTTTTGATTGGCTCCAAAAAGGGAAGCCATCGATGGGCAAATTCCGAAAAGAACGCACTTAATTATCTTAATCATAAAAGAAACAGCAGCATTCCAGCTATAAGAAAGCTTTTACTTCAGAGTGGCCGAACCCTTTAAATATCCAAGGGAAACCAAAAACTTGTCCACCTCAAGCATAGTCTCCGTGTACATAGCATTGAAGAAACCATGCTTTGCATCTTTGTACCAGTGGAGATCGCAACGGCCCCCCACTTTCTCGATCTTGTTCTTAAAAAGCTCTCCGGTTGCAACCGGAATCAGCTTGTCTTCCGTTCCGCAAATAAAAATGGTGGGCGGGATTCCTTTTTTAATATTGTGCATGGGGGAAAAGTCTTTCCAGTACTCTTTGACTCGCGGGTGTCCATACCCCTTTTCACTGTTATCGATTACAGGATTGAAGAGCAGGAGGGCCTGGGGTTTGGGACTAATGGATAGATCATCACTTGATTCATCAAATGCTTGGATCGTCGCCGTTGTGGCAGCCACATGTCCACCGGCTGATCCTCCGCCCGCAATGATCTTTTGTGGATCCACTCCTAATTTCGCTGCATTTCCACGTATCCAGCGAACCGCCGATTTACCATCACTGACACAGGCTTTTGGCTCAGTCTTATGTTTACTTTTTGTCCGATAGTCTGCAGCAAAAGCAACCATTCCACGGGATGCCAGGTAATCCGCATGGCGGGAAAACTGGGTGTAAGATCCGCCATTCCACCCGCCCCCGAAGAAAAAGACCACCGCTGGTCTCTTGTCCGTCTTTTGCCAATTATTAGGATAGTAGGTGTGGAGAAAAAGTTTTCCCTGTGGAGTATTTTTGTACTCAAGAACTTCATCGGGGCTAACCTTATCCCGGGCAAATGAACTCAGGGAGAAAAGAGTCGTTAAAAAAAGAATGGATGAGTATCTAAAAATCATCTTCCAAAGATGATTCGATTCATTAAAACTGACAAGAGAACAATCCTCAGATACCCAATATAATCCATTATGACCCTTCGCTTTTTAACCCTTATTACAGTCTTTTTCTCCACCCTTACGCTCACAGCTGATGACCGTCCGAATGTGCTCTTCATTGCAGTCGACGACCTGAACCACTGGGTCAGTCACCTGGGCCGAAACCCGCAGGCCAGGACTCCGAACATTGATCGTCTTGCCGCCATGGGCACCACCTTTACCAACGCACACACGGCGGTACCTGCGTGCGAGCCTTCCCGTTGTGCTCTAATGAGTGGCAGACGGCCATGGGTAAGTGGCTGCTACAAGAACGGACACGAATGGCGAAAATACCAAAAGCCTGGCGAAGGCCTCTCCGCCCAGTTTTTAAAGGCGGGATATTATGTTTCCGGGGCCGGTAAGATTTACCACCAAATGGATGCTTTGGACGAGGAGTGGAGTGATTACATGGATAAAGGAAAGTTATTCAGTAACGGTCCAGGAGTGAATAAGTACGACGGTTACCATATCGAAAAAACTTTTCCGGATTTAAAGGATGAGGACATTGTGGACTGGCATTCGGTTGATTACTGCGTGGAACGACTTTCCCAAAAGCGGAAGAAACCCTATTTCATTGCCTGTGGACTCTATAAACCCCATTTGGCATTTGTGGCTCCACGTAAATATTATGACAACTTCCCCCTCGATAAAATTAAGCTTCCGCCTCACATTGAAAATGATCTCGATGACATCCCCCAGGCGGGAATTAAAATGGCCAATCCACAGGCAGACCATGCCAAGTTTTTAAAAAGCGGACGCTGGAAAGCAGCGATCCAATCGTACCTTGCCACCTGTGCCTACACCGACATGAATGTGGGCAGGCTTCTCGATGCCTTTGAAAAAAGCCCTGACCGGAAAAATACCATCATCGTGTTCTGGAGTGACCACGGGTGGTCCCTTGGTGAAAAACAGCATTGGAGGAAATTTGCCCTCTGGGAAGAGACCACCCGCATTCCAATGATATGGGTGGCCCCGGGGGTTACCAAGCCCGGAACGAAATGCAGTCAACCCGTCGATACCATGAGTATATACCCCACCCTATGCTCACTGACTGGCATTGAAAAACCAAGCCATGTGAGCGGACACGACATCTCCCCTCTCCTGCGAAACCCGAAATCTAAATGGCAACATCCCGCCATCACCACCCATGGGCGCGGAAACCATTCGGTGCGTACCGCAACCGAAAGATACATTCGATATGCCGACGGTTCTGAGGAGTACTATGACCATGCAAAGGATCCCTATGAATGGAAGAACCTTGCCGCGAATTCCGACCTGAGCCGGTTCAAAAAATGGTTGCCTAAAAAAGAGGTGAGTAGCAAAAGCATTAAGAAAAAAACAAAAAAGCCCGTGAAATAAGACTAGTCAAAAAGAACCACCATCCCTCCGTAATTCATATTTTTCTTTTTCCGGAC
>MDTE01162673.1_pt1 | contig 18732 bp, 7 predicted proteins | sample 811231 | NCBI WGS metagenome assembly MDTE01 (sample SAMN05326651, study PRJNA326480) | marine metagenome | isolation source: seawater | place: Indian Ocean: Red Sea | collected 2010 | reverse complement strand
CAAACGTATTCTAAGGTATTTTAATTATGGCAGTTAAGTCGAAAGTGGGTCTGGTGAAAGATGGTTTCATGCCTGGGAAGCCTAAAAAGACTCGTCAAGGATCGAGTAAACACACGAAACTTTCAGCAACCTCTCGTAATAGTAAGAAAAAGCGTTACAGAGGTCAAGGTCGATAAATACCTGTAACGTATTTTAAAGGTGTATCATGGGAGCAAAAGGACCCAATCCAGGAGATAACCCACCAGCAACTCCTGAAGGTACTTTGGATGCAAGGTATGATGTTGCATCTAATGCAAAGGCACGTTCTCAAACCAAGAAGAACACTGCATCACCATTAGCAGCAGGTTGATTTATGTCTGAACGTGAATCTTATGTCCAGGAATGGATAGAACAAGTTTCTAAAAAACATAAAGAACTTGGTGGTTTTGCCATTTGTCCATATGCATCTGGATCAGATACCTTAATTAAAGACACTCCGATTGATGATATCGTGCCCGAACCAGGGTATGATGTCATCCTTTTTATTGTTGAAGACTTTTGGAAACCTGCGAAAATTAGAAAGTGGGTTGCAAAATATAACGAAGAGTATCCACTCTATTGGTTTGTGGAAGACTTAGCGTGTGAAAATACATACATTAACGGAGTTAAAACAAATAATCCTCAACTTAATTTGATACTGTGTCAATCAAGAAGAAAGATTGCACAAATGCGTAAAAAATTAGCAAAAACTGACTACTACAATTATTGGAGCGAAGAATATTTGGACGAAGTTTTAGGTGATGACAAGAAATTGATACAAAAAATCAAAAATCCATGTCCATATCAAGCAAAAAAAGAGTTAATTGATGAAGTATTAGACTACGAATCTTCCAAATAGTCTTATACATATATTAAGTACCTCTTGTTTGCACTAAATGGCCTTAGAAATTAGGGACATAGACAATTCTTCATTTAGATACAGGAAGACTTCTCGTAGTTTTAAGGATATTAGCCTTACTTTTGCGAAAAATCCTGTCACAAATGATATATTGCCTATTAAAAATGAAGATGCAATCAAGAAATCGGTGATGAATCTAGTTAAAACTAGATTAGGTGAGCGTTTTTTTAACGATTTATTAGGTACTAGACTCGAAGACAGTCTTTTTGAGGTAGGAACTTCGTCACTTATCTACTCTTTGGAGAGTGAAATTGCTATTTTATTAGAAAACTTTGAACCAAGGATCAACAATACCAAGGTTTTTGGTGAATATCAAGATGAATCCAACGATTTACTCCTTAGAATAACATATGATATTGTTGGATTACCAATTCCAACCCAAGAAATCGAATTTATCTTAGAACCCACTAGAATCTAATGTCCTTCAATCAGTTTACTAACTTAGATTTTAACGATCTAAGGACTCAAATTAAAGACTACCTTAGATCCAGTAGCGATTTTAGTGATTTTGACTTTGAAGGATCTAATTTTTCGGTCTTAATTGACCTATTAGCGTACAACTCATACATCACTGCGTTCAATACGAACATGACAGTGAATGAGGTGTTCCTTGATAGTGCAACATTGAGAGAAAATGTTGTTGCACTCGCTAGAAATATCGGATATACCCCAAGATCAGTCAGAGCAGCACGTGCTAAAGTGTCTTTTAACGTCATTTTGACCAATAGTACCGACGTTAGAACAGTTACTCTTCAAGCCGGACAAGTTGCACAGGGTGCTTTGACTCAAAGTAGCTATATTTACTAGATTCCTGAAGATTATACTGCTCAAGTTGATAGTCAGGGGGAAGCTCTTTTCGGAGATCTTGAAATTTATGAAGGAATTTTCGTAAAAAACACTTTTACTGTTGATGCATCTACTCCTAATCAGAGATTTATTCTTCCAAATGCAAATATTGACACTACAACAGTAAGAGTTAAGGTAAAAACTAACGTAACTGAACAATATAGCGTTTTTGAGAACGTTTTGAACGTTGATGCGAACTCAAGACTGTTTTTATTGCAAGAAATTTCCGATCAAAAGTATGAAGTTCGTTTTGGTGATGGAATTTTAGGTAAAAAACCAACTCCAGGGTCAATTATTGAAGTTTCTTACATTGTAAGTAACGGTAGAGAAGGAAATGGAGCTCAAAATTTCACTTTTTCGGGAATTTTGAAGGATAATAACGTAAATCCTATTACAACTGGAATTTCTCTTCTAACAACTATCTCTCCCGCTCAAAATGGTGATAATATTGAAGATTTAGACTCCATCAAATATCTAGCACCTCGTGTATATTCCTCACAGCTACGTGCCGTGACTGCCAGTGACTATAAAGGACTCATTCCATACATTTACACCAACGTAGACTCTGTAACCGCCTACGGGGGTGAAGAGTTGGATCCACCAGAATACGGAAAAGTCTTTATTTCCATTAAACCTAGGGGTGCGAATACACTTTCTCAACTTACGAAAGAAGAAATTGAAAGATCTTTAAAACAATACTCAATTGCTGGTATTAAACCAGAATTGATTGATCTCAAATATCTTTTTGTTGAATTTGATACCACTGTTTATTATAATAAGAACCAAACTTCTGATGTTTCTGAAATTAGAACAAAAGTACTTAATACATTGACTAATTACGCTTCTTCTAGCGATACTAATAACTTTGGTGGAAGAGTTAAGTATTCTAAGATCAATGCATTAGTAGATGATACGGATAGTGCAATTACTTCTAATATTACAAAAGTAAAAATGCGTAGAGATGTGTCTCCCGCATTTAATACGTTCTCAACATATGAAATTTGTTTTGGAAATAGAGTTTACGTCAAAAAAGATGGATATTCTATCAAATCTTCTGGATTTAAAATATCTGGAGTGAATGATACTCTTTATATGGGTGATATTGCAAATGATGATAGTTCTGGAAGAGTATTCTTCTTCAAACTAGTTAATAACAATCCATCTATTGTAAAAACTAACGCAGGAACAATTGATTACGTTAAAGGAGAAATTCTTCTTGATGTTGTAAATATAACATCTACTGCGTTAAATAATAATGTTATTGAAGTTCAGGCAATCCCTGAGTCGAATGATGTTATTGGATTGAAAGACTTATATCTCCAAATTGACGTTGGCAATTCTGTGGTAAATACAGTGGAGGATACTATTACCTCTGGCGAGAATACTGCTGCAACATTGTTTGTACCTACATCTAGTTACCTAAACGGAAAGTTCACAAGATAAAATGACAGAAAAGAGAGTTAGCATCAACGAGATTATCGAATCTCAGATTCCTGATTTCCTACTACAGGATTCTCCTACGTTTACTAGTTTTCTTAAACAATACTACAAGTCATTAGACTTCCAAGGTGGTGCGGCTGATCTTGCAACAAATTTAAAACAATATAAGAATATTGAAAAATTTAGTATTGATAATCTGATCCCCTATACTGGATTAGCTCAAGATATCAATGTTATTTCTGAAACAATATACGTAGCAAGTACTTTAGGTTGGCCAGATAAAAATGGTCTCATTAAAATTGACAATGAAATAATTCACTATAAATCAAAAACTGCTAATAGTTTCGAGGGGTGTTCTAGAGGTTTTAGTGCCATTGACTCGATCAAATCCGCGAGTGATAATGAATTCTTATCATTTAGAGTGTCCTCTGCAGATTCTCATACTGCAGGTACACTGGTACATAACTTAAGTAATCTTTTTATAAGAGAGTTCTTCACCAAATTTAAAGCAGAGTTTTTACCTGGATTTGAAAATAGAAAATTTACTGACGGTGTAGATATTCAAAATATTTTAACCAGGGCTAAAGATTTTTATAGATCAAAAGGAACAGATCAATCATACAAAATTCTTTTCAAAGTTTTGTTTGGTCAAGATATTGAACTGATTAAACCCCAGGACTACATGATAGTTCCTTCTGATAATAACTATTTTATAACTAAAAATGTACTGGTAGAAAAAGTTTCTGGGGGAGATCCTCTTCTTATCAAAGGAGGAACTTTATTCCAAGAAGTTGCTGGTATTGGTACGGTATCATCATCAATTTACAATATTGAATATAGACCGATTGATGGTAAAGAGTTTTATGAAATTTCTCTAGACTCTGCAGACTTTTCTAATCTTTTCCAAGTATCTGGAAAAACTAGATTATTGGAAGATGTTCCTGCAGGATCTACCAGCATATTGGTTGACTCTACTTTGGGATTTTCTCAGTCTGGGAATGTACATATAAAACCAAAGAATTCAAATAATTACATTAATGTTTCTTATACTGATAAGACTACTAATCAATTTTTAGGTTGTTCTGGAATTACTAAAGAACTATCTTTTGCATCTCCTATTGTAGAAGATAAGTTTGCTTACAGTTACATTGGTTTTGGTCAAACATCAAAAGTTGATTTTTTATTGTCAAATATTGTAGATAGTGTAGATTTTTCTGAAACTACTAATCTAAAAGTAGGAGACAAAATATCTCTTTCTGGTTTTGGTAAAGATCTAAAAGACTTTAGTGAATTTAATACTTGGATTTATAACGTACCTACTAATCACACCCTTGATGCGGTAAATCAAGTAGATACAAATAAATTTAGAGTTGATATACGAAATCTGGTAAATTTATATATTGGAGAACCAGTAAAATTATATGATAATGACAGAAATGTTTGTAATGGAACTGTTGTAGATATTATCTACCCAAGTTTGGATGAAAAGAGGAAATACGCTAAACAAGCAGTAATTCAAGTCACTTCTCAAGAATATAATCCTATTGACTCTACAATTCTCGCTAGAGTTGTGGTAAGAAGTAAACACTTTACTAATTTCTTCCAAGATATCTCTGATATTCCTGCAGGAATTCAAAATAGTTATGTTGATTTTAAAGAAGAGTTTTTCTATGTAACTTCAACTGGTTCTCCTAACTATGAAATTTTTGCTACTGATACAAAAACAGAGGTAAGTGTAAGTGGAGTTAATACTTCTAAAATTCTTGACTCTACAAATCATAGATTTTATGATGGGGAAAACGTATATTTTATTCCGACTGACGCACAAGCTGTTGGAGTAGATACTGGATTTTATTTTCTCAGTAGACGCAATAACGACTCATTCTCACTTGCGTTCAGTAAGGCAGATTCTTTTGGCAATAAACATGTTGCCTTTACTCCAAATGGTGGCGTTGTTGGTAATATCTATCGTTCTTCTTATGAAAACAGAACGATTAAAAATCAAAAATTATTCAAAAAATTTGGACTTAAGAGAAGTAAATCATTCTTTGATGATAAAAATAGAAGATCTACTGAAAATAGACAAGTTGGACTTCTTGCGAATGGAGTAGAAATTCTTTCACCTACCCTTTTTGATGAAAATGTCTATCATGGACCAATTACCAGTATTGAAGTTACCAATTCTGGTAAAAATTATGATGTTATCAATCCACCAAAACTTGAAATAGTAGATTCTCAAGGATCTGGTTGTAAAGGTATTGTAAACGTATCTGGATCTGTAGAGGAGATTAAAGTAGTTAAACCTGGTATTGGATATGCTACTAAACCAGATATTTCTATTACTGGTGGTAATGGAGTTGGTTGCGTTCTAGAGTCCAACCTAGTTAAATCTAGAACTATACTTAAATTTAAACCAAATCAACCAAATATTGATATCGCTGCCGATCTTATTTCTTTCGATGACGATCATAATCTTCAATTAGGCGAAGAAGTAATTTATAATGCAAACGGCAATACCTCTATAGGTGGATTAGTTTCTGATGCCCACTACTATGTTGCGACACCAACCCCAAAGGTAGTAAAACTTCATAGTTCTCCCCAAGATGCAGTCGCTGGAATTAATACAGTCAATATTACTGCAATTAGTTCTGGTTCTCATGCAATTGAGACATTGACGGTAAAAAATACTATCAGCACAATTTACGTTAAAGAAAAGGGTAGTGGATATTCTAATAGAACTATTACTGTTCCATCTTTTTCAAGTTACGGAAGTATTTCTGGAATTAATACTTATGATTCATATATTGTTGCAAGAGGTCATGGTTTTAGTGAGGGTGATATTGTTCACTATTCGTCTACAGGAACCCCTATATCGGGGATGACGACAACTTCCGACTACTATATTCATGTAATTGATGCAAACCGTTTCAGAGTCTCTGTGGCGGGTACTATTACTCCGAATTCAAATTATGAAGAAGACAAATATATTAGATTTACAAATATCGGTGTAGGAACCCACTCATTTTTCTATCCTAAGATTACTATTCAAATTAAAACTACTTCTGAACAAGGGGATATTGAAATTGTAGAGCCAGAACTTGAAGCAAAGATTCTTGGTTCAATTACTGATGTTTTTGTTGAGAATGGTGGTGTTTCATATGGATGTACAAGTCAATTAAATTATCATAGAAGACCAGAAGTTAGAACTACAAAAATTAGTTCAAAAGCTATTATTGCTCCCATCATTGTTGATGGTAAAATTGTTGATGTAAAAATTATTAATAAAGGTCACGGATATCGATTAGACTCGGATATTATTGTAACTGGAGAGGGTGCGTTTGCTGATCTTATTCCTGTTGTTGAAGAAGGAAAAATTACAGCAGTTAATGTACTAAATGGTGGTGTAGGTTATGGCAAATCGAATACTGAACTTTCTGTAGAACCTAGAGGTAGAGGGGCCAAATTCTTAGCTAATGTCAAGAATTGGAAAGTTAATCAAGTTGAAAAACTAAAGAATTCTATTTCTGAAGAAGATGATGGATATTTTATTCCAAGTAGAAATGAAGATTTACAATTACAATTTGTCAACTTCTTTGCACCTAAAAAGTTAAGAAGACAACTTGGAGATAATTTTACAGAAAATAATACAGAATCTCCAAATACAAAAGTACACTCCCCGATTCTTGGATATGCATATGATGGAAATCCAATTTATGGTCCATACGGTTATGAAAATATTACTGGAGGTGGAGTAAGAAAAATTGATCCAGGTTATGAAATCGATTTGGATTTGACGCCTGGCATCAGACCACCAGCTCCTGAATTTACTGCTGGATTTTTTATAGAAGACTACAAGTTTACTGGTTCTGGAGATCTTGATGAAAGTAATGGAAGATTCTGTAAGACGCCAGAATATCCAGATGGAATATATGCATACTTCACTTCAATCGTTACCGATAGTACTGGTAGATCAACTCCCACATATCCATATTTTATTGGTCCATATTTTTATGGACAACCTTTTGAAGAAAACTTCTTACCTTCTATAAATCAGGATAAAGATTTAACAAAATATGGACTAACCAGAAACGTTTCTCCATATTATATTTCATCCACAGATTCTGAATATCCACTTATCGATAAAATTAACGATAAGTATAAACAAGAGTTTAGAGTTTCTGAAATTAGAACTTCTGGCATTAAGGATACTTCTATCTTTGCTGCGGGTGATAATTATCAAGTTGGAGATACACTTGTAATTGAAAAAAGAGGTGATACTGGAAGTGGTGCGAATATTGCAGTCTCAAAGGTTAAAGGAAAAACCATTGATACTTTTAGTGTAAATGAAACTGTAGTAGAAGGAGTTGTATTCGATCTTAAGAAGAAAAATACAGTAACCGCAAGGTTGTCGGACCCACACAATATTCTTAATGGGGAAATTATCAATATCTCTGGAATATCCACTGTAACTTCAGAACTTATTGAGGGCGATAGACCCGTTTTTGTAAAACAGAAGAAAACAAAACTGACTACAAGTATGACTGTTAGTCAGTCTGGAGTTACAACAACAATTTATGTAAATGATATTAGTGGATTCAAAGTCGATGATATGATCGGCATTGGAACAGAAGAATGTAGGATTATTAGAATTGATAGTGAAAACTCTGCCTTTGATATTAATAGAATTCAATATCCTGGAATTCATACAGCACGAGTTGATGATGTAACCCTTCTTCCAACAGTATTTGATTTTACTCTTACTAATGATGAAATACCAAGTGATTATGTATACACAAATGAGGTTACTTACTTCGATCCAAAAGTAACAGTTGGTACTGGAACTACTGGTGGAGTTAGAGAAGTTCTTGGTGTTGGGGGGACTATTGTTCAATATAGAACTGTACCTAGTCGTAGTATCTACATTCCAGGACATAAGTTCTTTACGGGACAAAAACTAACATATCATGTCGGTCTTGCTGGAACATCTCTGGTAATAAACAATGTTGGATCTGCTTCTTCTATTGTTCTTCAAGATGGTCAAGAAGTTTATGCTGTAAATCTCGGTAAAGATCATATTGGATTATCTACAATAGGATTTACCTCAACAACTGGAATTGGAACACAGTTAAGTTCTGCAGAATTTGTCGATTTTAATGATATATTCCCGACCATTGGTTACGCACACTCACTACGTACAACTTATTCGGATATTACTGGTTCTGTTGAAAGATATAGTGTAAACGTAGGCACTACAACTTCCCATGGATTGACTTCTGGGGATAGAATTACCTTATCTATCAATAATAGAGAAACAGAATCTATAAAAATTCTTTATAATCCTATTATAAGAAAACTTACAACAGGATCAATTAGTTTTGCTTCAACTGCAGTCAATGTCGATGATAATACTATCAACTTACCTGGAGAAGATTTAAAGTCTGGTGATAAAGTTGTGTATTATGCAACTACTTCGGCTTCTGGCCTAGTAAATGATACTTGTTACTATGTACTGAAAGAAGATCGTGATAAAATTAAATTATGTCAATATAAGACTGATGTTGAAAAAGGAATTTCCGTAGACATTGACGGTACTGGGGGTGCGGTACAAAATCTTTATAAGGTTAATCCTGCAATTAGAGCTATCAAAAATGATACCATAACCTTTGATGTTTCTGATCCTAGTGTTTCTGAAATGGCACTAGAATTTTATGAAGATCCTGATTTTACCAGAAGAATTGAACTGATTGGTTCAGAAGAACTTGGTTTTGCTATTAACAGAACTGGAACACCTGGAACAGCTGATGCTAAGGTTGAGATACAAACAACTTTTGAAGATGTACCAAGAACTTTATTCTATACACTAGTTCCAAAGGGACCTATTGATGAAAGAAAGAATCAAATATCTAGAGATGAATCTGTTTTTGGTGCAAATAAATTAGAAATTTATCCACACTCGCTAAACACAGATTACATTATTACTAGAAGTTCTGATACCTCATATATTTTCAATCTTCTCAGAAGACCAAATCAATCTGAGAAAGACGCTTACAATAGTTCAAATTCCACAGTAACTTATACAACCACATCTAAAACGGCTGATGGACCAATTGATAAACTCAGAATTAACTTTGCGGGTATAGGATATGACAGAATTCCTACAATATCAAAAATAAAAACTAAGAAAGGCAAAAATGCCAATATTAAGTTAATTTCTGATGGAATTGGTAAAGTTGAAAAATATGAAAGAGTTAAGGATGGATTTGATTATCCAACAGATCCAACATTATCACCAGAACTGAGTACTCCTGCAGTTGTTGGCATTAAAGATATTAAGACGATTGACTATATTGGTATTACTACTGGTGGTCGTGGATATAATCAACTACCAACTCTTATAGTACCACAAAATACAAGTATCAAACTTATTCCACATCTCCAAGGTGGTTCTATAGTTAAGGTAGATGTTGCAGAAAATGCAATTGATTTTAGTGAACCTTTGGATATTGTCACTATTCACCATTCTCAAGGATTTGATATTGACTTTATAACCATCAATGGAAATTCTATTACTTTAGAACTTTCCAATGCAGACATTTTGACATCTGGAATTACAACAGTATTCCCATTTGCTCCTGGAGATGAAATTTATGTTGAAGGATGTAGATTGACCAATGATACAGATCACTTGGCAAACTATAATTCAGATGCTTACGGTTATAAGTTCTTCAAAGTAACTGGTATCAGTACAACAAATAATACTGTTACTTACGACATGACTGGTATTTCTACCGGCACATTTGGAACATATAGTGATGACATTACACTTGGTTATGTAGTCAATAAGAAGGTAGTGCCACAATTTGAAATGGTACTTAAAGATGATGTCAAGTACTTATCCAATGAAAAGGTATCTGCAAATACGTATACCGCTAGAGTTATGGAAGATGGTTGGGATAATGATCTCAACCAACTTAGACTCATCGATTCCTTTGGTAATCTGCGTGTTGGTGATAAACTTTCGGGAGAGAGTTCAAAAGTTATCGGTACTGTTGAATATAGAAGTATATTTACTCTCAAATCCACTTTAGGTATTTCTAGAGATAAGGTTGGAACTTACGATAATTCTGTTGGTATTTTAAATGATTTCCAACAGAGAATCTCCGATAACTTCTACTATCAAAAATTTGCATATTCCATCAAGAGTAATCTTAGTTATGATAAGTGGAAAGAACCAGTTAGATCTCTTGTTCACCCATCTGGATTCAAAGAGTTTTCAGATTATGAATTAATTACAGAACCAACTTCAGCCGAAGTTGTTGCAGGTATTGCAAAGTCGGAAAATCTAAAACCAATTGTAGCTGATAATAGTTCCAGTCTTTTAGTCAATATTGATACTGTAACTTCAGTAAATGAAGAAATTAACTTTAATATGGTTTATGAGGAAGATAGACTTCCTGATGGTTCTGTTCAAAAAGTCTTCATGGATGGTGGCATTCCATTGAAGAGTTACATTCTTAGTAAAACCAATAAGGTCATTAAAATTGACGATATTTCAGATCAGTTTGATGGATCTTCAAAACAAGAATTGAGGGGTAGATATGCAGATGCTTCTGATTTACTAGATCTCAATAGGCAGTTTATTATTGATGAAGTTCATGCTAAGACTTTATATAATTATACTGGACTCACTACTGATGTAAGTTATGATGAAACTGAGTTTAAATCAAAAACTGGAAGAGTTTTAGATGCTGTTTCTCATGATTTAAAATACAATTCTAATAATGAAACTGTAGGTGTTGCATTTACTTATTGGAATGCCGGATCTTTTGTTGGTGTTAATACTGTAGAAACAGTTTATGGTTACAATTACATGAGATTCCTCGGTCAATATGTAATTAATAATCAAACGCCACCAACTTATTATCAATCAGGAACATCACAATTATTTAATTTCAGTGTTTCTCAGGATTATGCAAATGATTATTTTGTATTGAATCATGATGCTAGAGATTTAATTGTTAATAATAAAGATGAGATTCTTGATAAGTCCTTAGCATCAATTGCAATTCCATATCCAACATTTATCTTCCCAGGAAGTACTAATGATGAAGAACAAAATAGATATGCAATTGGTTATAAACTGATCAAAGAAAATGAAGATGAAATTGTAAATCTCGCATATAGTCAAACTGTTGCTACTTATTCTGGTATCGGAACACTAGAGAATCATGCAAGAAAACAAGTTCGTCATTTTGTAGATGCAGTTGCTACGGACTTGTTTACTGGTGGAAATCGTTATACAAGAAAAGAAACTGAAAGATACTTTGATGGTCCATATCCAGATGAAACTGAACTGGTTGGTGGAGCTGCTGAAACTATTTTCTTATTAGATCAAGCTAAGACACAAATGCGAATAGCTGTCAGGAATGGTCTTGGAGTAACTTATGCAGCTAGTTTGGGACCATCACAATATGGCGGTGCTGGTGGAGACGTTCCAAACACTAGTAATAATGCTTGTCAGGATGTACAAAATACCATTATTACATTATCTGCAATTGTTACGGGACCTGTTGGTCTGGCAACTATCAATAACTTAGTAATTCTCAACCCTGGTACTTATACCGCAGGTGCTCAGAAGTGTTATCGAGATCTTAAGTATATCGTTGATGGTGTTGCTCAAGATATTGCATATGACACTAACCAACATACAGTAAGAAACACTAAGTTCTACTTTGATGCACAAGGTAATCAGAAAACTGACGGTCTTGTATATGAAGAAGCCGAATCTATCCATGTGTTTAGAACTGCCATGGATTATATGAAGAAGGCAGTTAGAAATGAATTGTATTATACTAATGATACTTTAGTACCATTATCGGAATCTGCTGTTGGTGTCGGTTCCAGTGCGTATACTGCAACTATTCAAACTGATATTGAGAATCTTGTTGGAATCTTAACCGTTGCAATTGGAAATAGTAGTCTTTCTCAAATTCCTACTGTTGGATTTGGAACTGGTGATTGTGCAGACGTTAGATTCGCTCTTCGGAACTATGTCGGTATTGTAACTAATATCATCGGTATTGGTACAGATCAGGCTCCTGGAATTACAACATATCCATCATTAACAAAAGGTGGAATTATTGTTGGACTTTCCACGTTTAAGTTGACTTCTGGTGGTACACCGTTGTTTAAGAGAGTATTTGATTCTTCAGATACAAACATAATCGATGTTATTAGTGATAAATTTACTTTAAATAACCACAACTTCCAAACTGCACAAGAACTAATTTATGATCCTCTGGGTGGAACTCGAATTGGTATAGCGACAACTTCTTACACAACAGGGCCAAAAGATATTCTTATGGAGATGAATCTCCCTAAAGGCACTGCAGTTAGAAATAACGGTTTGGGTCAACCTATTGATCCTATTACTGGTGTTGCAACTGTTATGGTTCCTGCTCCTGCGACAAATGTTACCAAATATTATAATGATGTTACTGGCACTGGTAATACTAACGGAGTCAATTGTGTATTAGATATTATTCAGGTTTTTGGTGCGGATACTAATGGTGTTGCAATTTCTACAGTTGCATCTCTTGTTACTGGTGGTTCTCAGTTTGGTGTTGGAGAAACGGTTACTATTTCTGGAGACCAGTTAGATGGAACATCTCCAGCAAATGACTTAACTTTCACTGTTACCGCAGTTGGTCCAACTAGAATCCAAGGAGAAGCGAATAATACTTATTCCGATATTTCTGGAACTTCAACAGTTGGAACTGGAGCCTCATTTACTATTTCTAGAAATAATACTGGAGAAATACTTGAAGTAGTTGCTTCAAAAGGTGGTTCTGGATATGCAACTACTTCGGTTATTACTATTGCAGGTACATCATTGGGTGGTTCATCTCCAAACGATGATATTACCGTTACTCCTTTGGTTCTTGGATCTAACGTTCTTCCCGATAAGGTATTTGTATATAAAGAAAGTGAATCCGAGATTAAGTTGTCTGGATTTAGTACTTCCGTATTTTTCGATCTAATTAGTCCTGGTGGAGGAAATGCATCTCTAACACTTGTTGACCCCAATCCATCTACAAGTATTGCAATTGATGGAATCGTTCAAAATCAATTAAGAAGAAAGAATTTGCAATTAACTTTGGGTGAGTCAGTTGGAATCAATACAACAACTCTTCAAATTTCTTCTGGTATTAACTCTGTGGTGAATGGTGATATCATTAATATAGATGATGAATATATTTTAATTAAGAGTGTTGGTGTTGTTGGTGATGATGTCATTGAGATTGAAAGAGAGTACCTTGGTACAACAGGTGCAGCACACACTATTGGTGCTGGAGCTACGGTACTGAGTGGTGATTACAATATTGTAGGAGATACGATATTCTTCACCACGCCACCCTACGGCAAACAGGGTCCAGTTGGTCTTGAGACTGGTTCTACTTTTAATGGCAGGGCGTTTAGTAGAAGAATGAATCCAAACTTCCCTGAAGATAAGAATGTCGTTTTTGATGATATTTCTTTGTCGTTTACTGGTATCGCAGCAACTGAATTTACACTCAAAGTTAATGATGAAACTACTACGACGGCATTTAATGATGTAAACAAGGGAACCGATATTAGCAACAATCCATTTATATTCATTAATAATGTTTTCCAGAGACCTAAAAAAGATTTTACTATTGATGGATCTACTGAAAATAAACTAAAGTTCCTATCTGGTACTCCTAATGCAGGTAGAATTTCTAGAGTTGCAATAACTACTGGATTCGGTTACATGGTTCCTGTTGGAGCTGCAGGTAGTATTCAGGTTGATGCAAATGGAGGAATCAGTACAATTACTGTGGAAGGTGCAGGTGCTGGATATCAATTCCCTCCCGCTGTAAGTATCGCGTCTTCACTTGGTTATGGGGCAACAATCACTGCTAATTTGGGAGCCGGTGGTACAATCACACACTTTACATTAACTGGTATTGGTACTGATTATACAAACAACGCTCAAGTATTAATCACGAGCCCTACTGGTTATTCTAATGTTGATCTACATTATGCTGGAGTTAGTACAGGTGTTGGTATTGATGCAACCGCAAAAGTTACTATTGGTGTTGGTTCTAGTATTATTGATTTCCAAATTGATGATCATGGAAGAGGTTATAAAGTTGGTGACAAACTCAAAGTTCCCAATCTGATTATCGATCCTAATGCTGGAACATTTGAAGAATTCCAAATCGAAGTTAAAGAGGTAGAAACTGACAAATTTGCAGGATTCTATCCTGGACAGTTTATTCTGTTTGATGACTTCTCTTCACAATTCAATGGATTTAGAAAGAAATTTACTCTAACAATAACAGAAAATGGAGTTACTGATATACGTAGTCTAAGAACTTTAGACGGTTCCGATCTATTAATTGAAAACAACTTATTCATCTATATCAACGATATTCTCCAAGAACCACAAAAGTCATATAGTTTTAGAGGATCTAGAGTTATCTTTACTGAGGCACCAAAACCAAATTCTACATGTTCAGTATATTTCTTCCGAGGATCAAGTGCTGATGTTGAAACTGTTATTCCTCCAAAGACTATAAAAGAGGGTGATGCTGTAGTAATCAAGGAAAATAGGCAAGATCCTATTGATAGAGATCAATTTGAAAGAATTGTTAAGAGAATTAATGCATCTGATGAATTTGACACTTTCTCATACGCGAGTATTGGTATTGATACAAATCCATCTAAGATTAGACCTCTAACTTGGAGAAAACAGGAAAATGATAGAATAATTAATGGTAATGTTATATCTAAATCTAGACCAGGACTTTCTGGTAGGATTCATCCTTTTGCTAGAATAATCAATAATGTTAATGTTGGTGATGATCACATTTATGTGGATAACGCATTCCCAATCTTTACTGAAGTTGATACTTTAAGTGAAGACGATAGAGATGTCTTTATTGTTGAGGATAGAGACACTACTGTTGCAATTGCAACTGCTGTTGTTTCTAGCGCTTCGACGATATCGTCTATTGTTATCTCTGGAGGTGGTGTGGGTTATGCATATACAAATAGCCCAGTAATTACTATTTCTTCTTCATCAATTGAAAGTAAAGATCCCATTAATGACTGGAAAGGAACCGTGGGTATAGGTTCCACAACCATAACATTCTTAGATATTGAAAAGGGCAATGTTTCTATTTCCGTAGGTAATAGTTCTAGATATGCATTTAGTGGTGGATCTGAAGTTTGGTTTGATGGTAGTATTGGTTATGGTGGAACAATTGTCTTTAATTCTGTCGCAGTTGGAGGAACTAACATTTACTTAACTGTAGGTGAATATGGATATATCAATAGAACTATTGGATATGGTCAAACTATTGATACTTCATGGGTTGAGTGTAATCTTCTTGAGGAAAGAATTGAACCTGCTACTGGACAAATTGATATTGAATTTAGTAATTATGGTCAAGCTGGACAAGCATTCAAGGATGCTGTTTATTCATCAACCTTAGACTCTTGGGCCGTTGTTGGAACTGCAGGATCTATTTTCTCTGCGGTTGGTTTAGGATCCACTTCATTCAGAAGCAGATTCTCTAATACCACCCAAGATATTAATAGCGTAGTTACTTCTAGAGAGGGATTTGTCGCTGTAGGTAATAATGGAACTATCCTCAAGAGTGTGAATGGTATTATTTGGGAAAGAAAGCAGATCACTGCACAAAACTTGAATAAGGTCATATATCATGGATCTACCTATGTGATTGTGGGATCAAATGGAACAGTATTGAGAGGTACTTCATATACTAATATTGCAGAAGTTACGAATAATCTGACAACAGAGATTATCTCTATTCAGTATGATGAATTGTACGTTGCAATTGATGTTAATGGTGATATATTCTACTCTTCAGATCTTGAGTTCTGGAACAAGAAAGAAATCAATGCATTTGGATCTGATGTACCAAAAGATTTATTATTTGTTCCTGAATATGGTAATGATGGAAGATATATTGTAGTTGGTTCAGGTTCTACAATTATGTTCTCTGATCAAGAGATCAATAGAGCAACTGCAGAAACATCTCAGACTAATGGAATTGTAACTTCTATTTCTATCACCAATGGTGGATTTGGTTACTCTCAAGACAATCCACCTTCCGTATTAATTGAGAGTCCTATTATCAAGAGGGAAAAACTTTCTTCTATTAAGGCAAAAGGTGATTTTGGTACAATTATTGGAATTAATACCTTTAGTTCTGGAACTACTGGAATTGGTACTACTACACCTAAGATTGACTTTGTTCTTAAATCTGAAAATTATGATAATTCTAATCTTGGAATAGGTTATTCTTCATTAAATACTTTTGGTATTTCTGCAAGTCAACTTGAGAAAGGTGATTTCTTTATCATTCATGGTAGTAACGTATCTATCGGTGCCGCACTAACTGGAATTACAACATTTAGTGGACTTAATGGAATGGCCAATTATCCAAATTCTAAAGTTGGCACTGCTACGAGTTTCATCGATGGAGTATACAGAGTTGAAAGTGTAACAACAGCAAACTCTGGTATCGTAACAGTTACTTGTAATTTTGCGCCTAATGATTACAACGTTGCAGGCGCTTCTCTCAAGGTATACAGAAGAGGTGCGGATGTAAGTGGAGTCAATACTAATCAGTTCTATGGTTATTATTCATGGGGTAAGATTTATGATTTCAGGAATAGAATTTTTGGAAATCCGCAAGAGTTTACCGTTGAACGTGACAATGGAATCGTTGGAATTGATACGTCAGCGAAGATCTATAGAACTAGGTCAATTTAATTCAATAAATACTAAGAAGGAAAACCCCTGTTTGTTCTAAAATGCCTGCAATTATATCGGATCAATTCAGAATTCTCAACGCCGAGAACTTCGTAAAGAACATTACCGGCGTTGCGAATACTACTGATAAGTATTATACGTTCATTGGTATGCCTAATGCCTTAGAACCGACGGCAGGGGGTGCTGCAGATTGGACTACCAACACTCCCTCTCCCTTGGATGGGTTTAAGGAAGAAAGTGAAATAAAACAATCTATCATTGCGATGAAACAAATTACGTCTCAAGACGTAAGAAGATTGGTTAGAAAGGTAGAATGGGTTTCTGGTACTACCTACGAAATGTATAGACATGATTATACAGTTTATAATCGAACACCAGTAAACCAATCAACTTCTTTATATCAGTCAAATTATTATGTTATAAATGATGATCTAAGAGTTTATATTTGTTTACAAAATGGAACAGATCCAGAAAACCCTTCTGGAAAACCATCGTTTGACCAACCAGACTTTATTGACTTGGAACCAAGGGCTGCAGGAACCTCTGGTGATGGTTATGTTTGGAAATATCTTTATACTATTAAACCTTCTGAGATTGTAAAATTCGATTCTATTGAATATATTCCAGTACCAGAAAATTGGGGAACTTCTGGAGAAAGCATTTCTACCAAAAATAATGCTATTGCAGGAAAAGTAGAAACTATTCTTATTGAAGATAGAGGATCTAACTATCAACCAATTTCAACGTCATTCTCGAATGTTCCTATTTTAGGTGATGGTAGTGGAGGTAAAGCAACTATTACTATCGATTCTTTTGGTAAGGTATCAGAAGTATTCGTAACTGACGGGGGTAAAGATTACACTTACGGAACTATTCAGTTTTATCCAGGTGCTCCAGAAACAGATAGTGGAGAGGCTCTGGGTAATTTAGCAAATACAGGAATTGGAACAACTTCATTTGCATCATTTAATGTTGTTATACCACCCAAAGGTGGTCATGGTTTTGATATTTACAGAGAATTGGGTGCATACAGAGTTCTTTTATTCTCAAGGTTTGAAACTATTGAAACAAATCCAGATATTATTTTAGGTAATGATTTTGCAAGAGTTGGTATTTTGAAAAATCCAACTATATTCGGAAGTGATAGTGAAATATTAAGTCAGAATATGGTAAGTGGATTGGGAGCTCTCAAATTATCTGGGGTAACTACTGCAACAACATATGCAGTTGACTCTGTAATCAAACAAACTGTTGGTTTAGGATCCACTGCAATTGGATATGTTGCATCTTGGGATAAAACTACAGGAGTATTAAAATACTATCAACCAACTGGACTTGCTTCTAGTGAATCTGGATTTAAGATTATCCCATTCACTGCATCACCTGACACTGGATATGGAGTTACCATCAATTGTTCATCAATTGTTGGACCAGCATTATCCATTGACACTGCATTTCAAGGTGTAACTACATCAATAAATAATAAGATATACCAATTAGGTCTAGACTTTGTAGCTGGTATTGGATCTGAGGAATTTAATAGGAAGTCTGGTGAACTAATCTACATAGATAATAGGGCCCCGATCCCTAGATCCGCTAGCCAAAAAGAAGATATCAAAGTTGTACTGGAGTTCTAAATCAACATGGCACAGAATATCAATTTAAACGCTTCTCCATACTT
>MDTE01051011.1_pt1 | contig 18734 bp, 13 predicted proteins | sample 811231 | NCBI WGS metagenome assembly MDTE01 (sample SAMN05326651, study PRJNA326480) | marine metagenome | isolation source: seawater | place: Indian Ocean: Red Sea | collected 2010 | reverse complement strand
GAAGTAAGAATGAAGTCTGCTTATGGTAATGGTGTGGTTAGTTCATTCTTCACTTATCGAGATTTTTGGGAAGAGGGGCACACAAGTAATAGCTACTGGAATGAGATTGATTTTGAGTGGTTGGGTAATTATGATGATAAAGTCCAGACCAACCTTATCATACAAAATGCTTGGGATCTTCCAGAGTTGGTGGACTTGGGTGTTAGCCCGCATGAATCCTTTCACACGTACGCAATCGAGTGGACTCCCTCAGATGTTAAGTTTTTCATAGAGGATCAATTGATAAGGATTGTTAATAATTTTTATGCTGATTCGTTATACCATTATCAAAAACTTATGATGAATATTTGGCAACCTATTTATGATGACTGGGTCGGGGATTTTAATCCAAGTATTTTACCTGTCTATGCTTTTTATGATTGGGTAAAATACTATGCGTACGTGCCAAACTCTGGTAATGCAGGAACGGATAATAATTTTATATTATTTTGGGAAGATGAATTCGACTTTTATGATACATCACGCTGGTCCAAAGCCAACCACACCTGGGATGGTAATAATTCAGATCTTATTTATAGTAATGTCGTTTTTGAGTCAGGCTATCTTATTCTGTGTTTAACAACTCCACAGGACACAGGCTACAATGGAGACCCTCTTTCAATTAATGCTCAAGAAATACCATCTAAGGTATCTTTAGGCAGTCCCTATCCGAATCCATTTAACCATAATATTACCTTACCTGTCTTCTTGTCAGAATCTGGGATAATCTCTTTTTCAATATATGATATAAAAGGCAAACAAATTAAATCCAAAGAACATCAGTTTTTAGATAGTGGGGAAAATAATATTTTTTGGAATGGTTCAGATAGAAGCGGTAAACAAGTATCCTCTGGAACTTATTATTTGCACATTCAGAATGAAGGCCGCTCTCAGGTAGAAGAAATCCTTTTTTTGAAATAGTTTTTGGCTAGACAGAGTAATAAGGTTTTAATGATTGATTTTTTAATAGTAATGATTTTTTCATTTTCAATTTTCGGATGTCAAAAGGAGGAGGAAAGACCAGGTGATAGTGATTTAAATTTATTAGAAAATGATGACTGGGATTTGGTATGGTCAGATGAATTTGATGGAAATGAGTTAGATATTTCCAAGTGGAATAAACTAAGATGGCGACCTGGTTGGGTTAACAACGAGTTGCAGGCTTATACAGATAGAGACACAAATATTTTCCTTAAAGATGGATACCTAGTTTTACAGGGCCTAGTTGAGCCTGGTTATTTTGGGACTGACTATACGGGCTTTGATTATAGTTCAGACTATACCTCTGGTAGAATTAATACCGATGATAAAGTATCAAGGACATATGGTCGTTTTGATGTAAGTGCTAAACTTCCCAAGGGTAATGGATCCTGGCCTGCAATATGGATGCTCGGAGAGAGTATATCAACAGTTGGTTGGCCAGACTGTGGAGAGATTGATATTATGGAACATGTTGGATTTGATGATGGAATGATCCATGGTTCGATTCATACTGGGGAATATAACCACATGAATAATACCCAAAAATCTGGTGCCAAATTTTTATCAACAGCCACAGACTCTTTCCACGTTTATTCGTTGGAGTGGAGTCCTCACTATCTACGCTATCTCATAGACAACCAGCCTTATTTTTTTGTGTATAATGATAGTGATGGTGACACCGGAAAATGGCCGTTTGATGAACCCCATTACATTATTTTAAATCTTGCGATTGGTGGAGATTGGGGCGGTGCTCAAGGCATCTCTCCCAGTGCCTTTCCTATGAAGATGTTAGTAGATTATGTTAGAGTCTTTAAAAAGTCTGATGCTTATAAAGATGTTAGTGTAACTTTTAAGGTAGATATGAAAAATCAAAATGTTTCAGAGACCGGTGTCTGGCTATCAGGGGGGAATATTAGTTCTGGTCAGCCAGGTGGAATTCAGATGAATCAATCAGTAGATTCAAGTATTTGGGAAATCACTCTGACCCTTCCTCCTCATTCTAGTTATACTTACAAATTCAGAAATGGATATTTCCCAAATTCATGGCAAGGTGGCTGGGAGGTCATAGAAGGTGATTGCGGTGTTGGGCAATATAATGATAGATCACTTACTGTTAGTGGAATGGATACTTTGCTTGCATCTGTTTGTTTTGGAGAGTGTACAGCATGCGATTAGTTCTAACTAGTTTTTTATTGTTACAATTACTTTTTTCGCAGGGTTTCCTTCATAATGAAAATGGTGAAATTGTTGAGGGGAATGGGGAGCCGATATTATTAAGAGGTTTTGGGCTTGGTGGCTGGCTCGTTCCTGAAGGATATATGCTACATAATCAGGCTTGGATTTCTGGTTTTGAATCACCAACAGATATTGAGAATCATGTAGAAAACCTTATTGGTCCTGAGGCTGCAGAAGATTTTTGGATTTTATACAGAGCGAATTATGTTGCTCAGGCTGATATTGATCAAATTTCAGAATGGGGTTTTAATCACATAAGAGTCCCATTCCACTATAAACAATTTTATGATGAAACAGGATCTGGCACACCTATTGGTTACGCAATCATCGATGAGCTTATAACCTGGTGTGAGCCACATAATTTGTATATTATTTTAGATATGCACTGCGCACCAGGAGCTCAGAACGGGGGCCCCATAAGTGACAGCGATGGAACCGCTCGGCTCTGGCTTGAGGAAGAGAATAAGGAATTAACCATACAAATATGGAGAGAAATAGCAGAATACTACTCAAGTGAGACCCTTATCGGAGGCTATGATTTAATCAATGAGCCAGTTTTGCCAGGTAACGTTAGTCTCGAAGAGTTTAAGCAACTGTATATTGACATCACCGAAGCAATAAGGGAAGTAGACAACAACCATTTAATTTGGGTGGAGGGGAATTGGTATGGAACAGATTTTTCTGGTCTTACACCTCCGTGGGACGATAATATGGGCTATTCATTCCATAAATATTGGGGGCAGACTGACATCACAACAATACAATCTTACATAAATATGAGAAGTAATTATGGTGTCCCTTTATGGATGGGAGAGTCGGGTGAGAACTCAAATCATTGGTATTATGAAGTTTTTAAACTATTAGAAGAGAATAATATTGGCTGGAATTTCTGGACTCACAAAAAAGTTGATAAAATAACAAGTCCATATTCAGCGTTAGTAACTCCTGAATATCAAACTATTATTGATTATTTAACTGGGGCCATTGCACAGCCAGATCCTAATATAGCGGGTATGGGTCTGACAAGTTTTGCAAACAGTCTTAAAATAGAAAACTGTATAACTCGACCTGGCGTGATTGCTTCATTAACAGATCCTGAATATGGAGAAGTGTCAAAACCCTATATTACTCACTCTATTCCAGGGGTTATTCCTGCTGCCTACTATGATATTGGTGCAAGAGGAATATCCTACGCAGATAGTGATTATTGGAACGATGGAGATGGCGGATATAATGATGGCTGGTCTTTCAGGAATGATGGCGTTGATGTTGAACCAAGTGATGGTGATGATATTCCTTATACAGTAGGCTGGACAGAGGCAGCTGAATGGCTGAAGTATACGATTGAAGATGTCAGCCCAGGTACGTATGATGTCAAGTTTAGTATTTCTGCTCCGCAGTCTGGTGGTATTTTTTTTGCTCAGTTAAGTGGCCAAAATCTTGGTGTCATAGATGTGCCGTCAACAGGAGGATGGTATAACTGGGAAGAACTTGTAACTCAAGGTGTAGAGGTAGGTGGCGGTGAAAAATTTTTAAAGATTCAAATTGTTCAGGCAGGTTTTAATATTGAAAGTATCTCATTTGAATCAACGATGGGTGCAAAAGATCAGGATGTAATTTCAGAGAGTTTTTATTTAGGCAAACCATATCCTAATCCATTTAATCCTAGGGTAAGTATGAAAATAAATATCAATGAACCTGGTGAACTTAATTTTTCAGTATACAGTCTCAGAGGAGAGCTAATTCAAAGTTGGAGCAAAAATATATTCACCACAGGGAGTCATACTTTAGAGTGGGATGGATTTGATAGGTTTGGTAATGAGTCAAGCAGTGGTATCTATATCATTAATGCTACTAGCAAAGACTATGGTATGCAAAGAAAAGTTATTCTGCTTAGATAGTTTAGTATATGGCACTTATCTTTTGTTTTAACTTTAACCAAAAATATAATTTTGGACTAAATTTCTTTTACAAAGATTGCCCCACTTGTAGGAGGAATATTTACATATCCCTCAGCAACTCGAATTCCGTTTACATCGACCTTTGTGGAGTTAGAGAGTTGCAACCATTTTCCATCTAAAAGTTTTATACTAATAGAATTGTTCGGATCTCCATTCAGATAAATAGCCAAACTATTATCGTATATATAGCCCAGTCCAAACTCATTATCTAAATCTAAAAACTCTATCTGACTAGCCGAAGAATTCCTTAATTGAGAATATTTTTTTCTTATTTTTATTAATCCTTTGTAGTAGTCAAATAATACTTGATTTTGCTTAACCTCATTCCAGTCAACCCAGTTTGTTTTATTATCTTTGTTGTAAGGGTTTCTATCCATTCTACCTATGTTCTCATCCGGATAATCTGTATCCGCAATAACCTGCGTATGCCCCCATTCTTGTCCCTGATGGATTAGTGGAATTCCCAAACTCGTGAATAAAACAGTAGCCCCTAATGTGTTCATTCTTAATATCTCTCCTGAGAGTTCTATGTGTTTGAGTTTATCTGTTATGATGTCTTCAGGTTTGTTTCTTCCAGATGAAAATCGTAGATAGTCGCTAAAACAATAATCATCGTGAACCTCAAGAAAATTTATAGCATGCTCTGGTACTTTGTAGATGCCTTTAGGACCTAGGTTGGTTCCAGAAATTATATTGACCAGTTCATCTTTATTTTCATTAGGCCTATAGGATCCGAATAGAAATCCTTTTTTTGAATAGTCCCAGAGATCGCCTCTTAGTACATCTCTAAAATGTGCGTTGAAAGAGCCCCAACCCATTTCTGAAAATTTAGCACCTTTGTTGTCCCAGGCTTCTCCATAAATGTAGACCCTTGGATTAATATTTCTAAGCCGTTCCAAAATTATTTTTGCTGTTTCGTTAGATATAAGATGAGCCTGATCAAAACGAAATCCATCTATATGGTACTCTGTCATCCAGTATATTAAACTCTCAATAATGTATTCTCTCACGACCGGTTCATCAGTTTTAAGTAGATTACCACAACACTGACTGATGTAATTACCATTTTCATCCATTTTAAAGTATAAATCTCTGTCAATATACTTAAGCGGATGATAGTCGTAGTTTGATACGTGATTAACTACAACATCCATGATCACTGCAATGTTATTTTGGTGTAAGGTTTTAACCAATTCCTTTAGTTCATTAACCGCTTTACCTTTTATACCATTCCACTCTCCAGGGACATTAGACCCTTCGGTTGAGTAATAGCTCTCAGGCGCGAAAAAGAAGGTTGGCATATATCCCCAGTGATTTCTCTCATATGGATTCCAATCATTGTAGAATATATCGGCCTGTTTTTTATATGGAATTTCAAAGTTGGCAAAGTCCCATAAAGGTAAAAATTGTACTGCATTGATACCGAGACTTTTTAGATGTTCCAAGCCACCGCTCTGATTGTTTTCGATAAAACCAAGGTATGTTCCTTTAGATTTTGTTTTTGAAGAAGGGTGAACGGTCATGTCTCTTAGGTGGGCCTCATATATAACTAAGTTTCTAGGGTTAATGGTTTTCCAAGTATCTCCTTCCCAATTAAAATCAGACTCGATGACCAAGCTCTTTGCTATATGTCTCCATTTATTTTGAGTTATTGCAGCTTTTGAGTAGGGATCTGCTATAACGATATTTGAGTCATTTTTATTTCCAAACAGCCTGTATCCATATATAGAACCAGCTCCGATGCTATCAATAAAAGTAAACCAATCGCCATTGGAACCAGGTCTCATAGAGAACTCAGTCCCGATAGAATCTTCTGGATTAGAAAATATTACTAGATTAACGGAATCACTAGATGGAGAATATAGACGAAAATCGATACCGTCAGGACGTAGGAAAGCACCATAGGATAAACCAATTTTAGGAGCAGATTTTATACAACCAAAATTTATAATTAAGCTTGCAATAATAAAAAAGAGAGGGATTGCTTTTTTTCTTATTATAGTTTTATATCTCATTAATTATTCACCAATCGCTTATTAAATTACGGTTAATGTCCAGCCATAAAAAAGTCATCATATTTTTATTATTCTTATTTTTTTCTTGTGGAAAAGAAGATACACAAAAACTTTATCCTGTCCCAGTCATTGGAGTTTTACAAGGCAGTACGAAATCTTTTGATCTAAGAAAATATTTAGTGAGAGAAAACAGTTCAGTTTATCTTTTAAATCAAGTACAAGGTGTGTCGATCAATAAATATCAAATAAATATTACATCGGCAAGATTGAAACCAGGTCTGTATCCCATAAATCTACTTGTAGATGGAGAAAAGTTTGAGGTCTATATAAGAATTGAAAAAATGATTAATCATAGGTTTCAATATGAAGGTAAAGAGGGTGATGAAGTCTATGTTATGGGAGTATTTAATGACTGGTCAAGAAACGGATTAAGGATGGAGAATCAGCGGAATAATATATATGAAAAAAACGTATTCATGGAGCCTAAGAAGCATGAATACAAATTTGTGGTTAATGGTGAGGAACTAATAGACCCAGAGAACAGTCTTTTTATATCAAATAATATAGGCGGATGGAACTCTATTTTAGATCTATCTGATAGCGCATCATCAGAGCCTGGCCTTTTGATAAAAGACAATTACAGTGGCAACTGGTTAACCTATAAATATCTATCGCCTCCTGATGGATCAAGAGTTTTGGATTGGATAGTTTTATTGGATAATACGAGACTTCATCCTGATAAGACCGATCCACTTGAGGGTGGCGGACTAAAAGTAAATATTAGATCCATAGAAAATGGTTTACTACGGATCTTAGGAGTAGACTCGAGGGGACGGCCAATTTTAGAAAATCAGACAATCCTCACTAATGGTAGCCCTTTAAACTCAAGCGATAAGTCTTGGCATTTTGAAATTATTTATAATACAATGATTGACAGGTTCTTTGATGGAGACATGAGCAACAATAAACCAATAAAAGATTCGAAGCTACATCCTCTAGCCAATTTTAATGGAGGAGATATAGTCGGAATCAAAAAAAAGGCAGAAGGAAAATATTTTGAGGATCTAAATGTTTCAGCCCTCTGGTTATCTCCTATACAGGAACAAACCGATACCAGTTGGGTAGAGTGGGTTAGCCCTAACCATTCATTTACTGGTTATCATGGATATTGGCCTGTTAAACCTAGATCGATTGAAAAGCGCTTTGGAAGTTCAGATGACCTTAAAGAATTAATTGATTTTTTACATGAAAGTGAAATTAAGGTCTTGCTAGATTTTGTAAGCAACCATGTACATCAGGACCATGCTTATGTAAAAAGTAACCCCGAATGGTTTGGAAATATTCAACTCCCTGATGGACGAAAAAATATACGCCTTTGGGATGGGGGCACTAGGTTGACAACTTGGTTTGATGAGTTTTTGCCTTCCTATGATTATTCAAACTCGCCCGAGGCAATTACGCAAGTAGTAAATGACGCAATATGGTGGGTAGAAACATATAACATTGACGGATTTCGACAAGATGCCGTTAAACATGTTCCCCATAAATTTTGGATTAGTTTAACAAAAAGTCTGAAGGTAAAATTTCCAGATCGGAGTCTGTATCAGATTGGGGAAACATTTGGTTCAAATGACCTTATAGGGAGCTATGTAAATCCATCAGAGCTTGATGCCCAGTTTAATTTTGATATTTATTTCAATGCTCGTCAAAAATTTGCAAGCGACAAATCAAATTTTGATGATATTAAATCTATTCTGCTTAGAAATAGGAAAAAATTTGGGCCTATCAATTTGATGGGTAATATTACAAGTAGTCACGATCAGTTAAGATTTTCAGCTTATGCTGATGGGCAGATTAAATTTAGTGATAACGGAACAGACCGCACTTTCAATGATCCAGTTAAACAGATAAATAAAAAAACCACATACAATAAGCTTGCAAATTTTCATGCTTTCAATCTATCCTTGCCAGGGGTACCGATTATTTATTACGGAGAAGAGATTGGACTTATGGGCGAAGGCGACCCTGGAAATAGGAGGATGATGCGCTTTGAACTGACTAAAGATGAGATGAAATTAAAACAAACATTTTCAAAACTTAATTTCCTTCGCAGAAGTTATCCTTCACTGTCTATAGGTGATCTGTTGGTTTTACACTCTGATGGTCCATTTTTAGTTATATGCAAAGTATATTTTAATGAAATCATTATTCTGGCGATAAATAATAGTGCTTCGTCCATGTCAATGCCTATTGAAATACCGGTGGAAATAAAAAAACTAAACTCTTTGGTGAAAAATCTCAATCATGATTTTGGCTCAAGCCCAATTTTTAAAATTGAGCTTGAGCCTTATAGCCATGATTTTTTTTATGCAGAATTTTAAAAAAATAATTTTATTTTTCTTTATATCTTATTTTGTCTATGGTGATGATAGCTGGAAAGTTTATGATGACTCTGAAATAGCTATTATCAACATATACATTGATCAAGATAAAATAGATTGGATGTATGATAATGTATATAGTGATTCGCTGCATGTAGCTAGTATTTCTTTTCAAAATGCTCACATAAATGAGAGTACAGACTCAATTGGCTTTAGGCTGAGGGGAAACACATCTAGGAATGCCGAAAAAAAATCGTTCAAAATAGATTTCAATCATTTTATATCAGGTCGCGATTTCTTTGGTGTCGAAAAATTAAATCTTAATGGAGAGCATAATGATCCATCCATCGTAAGATCAAAGTTATGCTGGGATCTATTCCAAGACATAGGGATGGTATCTTCGAGGGCCGCTCATGCTGAACTATATATCAATGGAGATTACTATGGGCTTTATGTTTCAGTTGAACATATTGATGATAGTTTTATAGAAAAAAACTATGTGGATGGCAGCGGAAACCTTTGGAAATGTATTTGGCCAGCAGACCTTACATATCGTGGAAATGATGCAGAAGATTATGAGCCATATTGGGGAGATGAAAGACCCTACGAACTAAAGACTAATAAAGAAATTTATGATTATTCCAAACTAGCAAGACTGATTAGAATAATAAATCAAGAGCCTGATTCATTAGAGTTTGTTTTAAATGTTAAAGAGGCGCTACAGTATCTTGCGATGAATATTTTGACTGGTAGCTGGGATGATTACCGCTCTAATATTAATAATTTTTATCTTTATCATGAACCTGAAAAAGATATTTTTCATTGGATACCGTTTGACTATGATAATACATTTGGTGTTGACTGGTTTGGGATTGATTGGTCTACCATTGACCCTTACGAATATGAATTAATTAATGATGGCCCAAGGCCACTAACAGAATATTTATTTTCAGAAATAAGATACAAAAATTTATTCACACATTTTCTTGATTTTTATAATACGAAATTATTTTCAGATACAATCGTAACATATCAGCCAGTGTCTGCAATCGAGTATAGATTAGAGACTCTAAAAGAGAGCAATTATATTTCTGCATTTAATGACGTCTACAGGACATATGATTATGGTTTTAATATTCAAGATTACCAAAATAGTTTTGGATTTTCATTTGAAAACCAGCATGTAAAACAGGGTATTATGGAGTTTATTAGTTCAAGGAGTGTATCATTAAATAGTCAGCTATATTATAGTGGCTCAGAGCCGATTATTTATCAGGGAGAAATTGGGAAAAATATTGCCTTGTTAGATGATCCGTTTATTGTTAGTGTATCTGCTTTTGGTCCACAAGGGATAGATGAAATTAAATTCCATTTTAAGTTTGAAGAAGAAACAGACTGGGAGACAATTAACCTTAATTCTTCTTCTGTCCCCCTTACTTATAAGGTAGAAGAAAACGATCACTGGGAAGCCGAAGTTATTCCAACAGATATTGGTAATTATATTGGTTATTTTACTGCTAACTATAATGGAGACATTGATCGTTATCCTGTGTCAGGTTATAAAACCTTTGAGGTTGTTGAACCAGCCGGACAGATAAATGTAAAGATTAATGAAATCCTTGCTAAAAACGATCAGACAATTACTGATGAATACGGTGAATATGATGACTGGTTAGAGCTCGCTCCTGCAGATGGCTTTGAAGCTGATTTAAGTGGCCACTATCTAACGGATAAGCTAGATAATTTAACAAAATGGCAATTTCCCCAAAGCACACAAATTTTAAACTCTGGAGAATTTATGCTAGTTTGGTGTGATGAGGATGAATCACAGGGTTCTCTACATACAAATTTTAAATTAAGTGCAGGTGGTGAATTTTTAGCATTAGTTGCTCCTGATGGCAACACGATCATAGACTCTATTACATTTCCTGAGCAAAGTAGTGATATCTCATTTGGAAGATCAGGGACGCAGGGGAGTTGGGATTATATGACACCCACTCCATATGAACAAAATCAAATATTAAATCTAGGTCCAACAAAAAACAAAATCAGTTCATTCAAATTGAACTCCATATACCCAAACCCTTTCAACTCAGTTATTAACCTGGATATTACTGTTCAAAGTGCAAATCACAGTTTCGAGATCTACTTGGTATCATTATTAGGGAAAATTATTTCTAAGAAAAAGACTTTTTATTTAAAAACTGGGCTAAATACAATAAACTGGGATATAAGAGATCAAAAAATCAGTTCAGGTGTGTATTTTGTAAAGATAGATAGTGATAATCAAAAAATAAAAAGGAAAATTATATACCTGAAATAGAGCCTTCAATCATCTAAAATTTTTATATAATCCAGCTGAACCTTTTTTTGAACTTCATCATAGCCTAGACATCTGCCTCTTAAAGATATTTTATCATTTTTGTTTAGTGTTTTGTTTAATGATTTTTTTTCTATCCAGCATATCACTGAATTATTTAGTGAGATTGAGGTGTCAGATAAATCTGTTACCATTCCGCTAACAGATACAATTTCACCAATAATACTATTCCCTTCATTAACCTGAAATCGCCAAAATAAATCTTTTGAAGTTAACGTTAGCAAAGGCTCAGCTGTATATTTTGCTTCTTCCTTTTGGTGCATAAAAAATCCATATGCTCCCATAAGTATTACAAGGATGAATAATCGTTTGCCAACCTTTTTATGTTGAAAAAAGGACTTCAATCAACAAAAAAATTAGAACTAACCACCAAAAACCTTTAATATGTTTCCATCTAGCTCTGTGTCATACTCTTTGAGGTTACCAGTTGCAGGAGGATTGACTGCTTCTCCCATGAGATTAAACTGACCACCATGGCCAGATGAACAATCTGATTTTCCATTTTCAAAGGATAAAAGTTCGTAACCTGCGTGCGTACAATTTCGCGTATACGCAATTATATTTGATTCAGATTCGCGATACAACAATAAACCTTTGTTATCAATAGTGTTTCCATTAGTAACAGCAGAACCACCCACTGTCTTTAGCACTGTATAAGGGTCTTCATTTAAATTAAAATTTTCACTCTCACCGGTTGTATCGATGTTAGAAACGGGGTTTGATTCTCCGCAATTGGTTAGTAGTACTGAAGTTCCTATCATCGAACAAGCACAGGCTGTCTTTCCAGATAGTTTAATAAATTCCCTTCGATTAATTTTATTTTTCATTTTTTATTTTTCACATTCATTTTATACTCTATTTTTATTTGATCATCTATTTTTAAAAACATAAGAGAAGGCCTTTTGATATCAAAATCCGATAGGTTAATAATAAAATCGCCTTCTACTATAATTTCATCATTTATTTCTACTTTTGCATTTGAAATAATTTCTTTTTCTTTGCCTGCAAATTTCATCATACCGGTTATTTTTGCAAAGCCCGATTCGATATTGATGTTTGTTGATTTAAAAAGAATTTTTGGGTGTTCCAGTGCATTTGCATAGATTAACATGTTTGAGTCCCTGTTCCCGTTTTTGCTTTTAAAAGATTCAACAGGAACCTCAATCAGGCATTTATAGTTCTTACTGATGGCCTCATATATAATTTCGCCATTTATTGATGTACTCATTCCCTTCCAATCGTGAAGAGGGTGACTGCCATAATAGGAAACGTTTCCTTCAAAATGATTATACTTTTGGGAAAAAGAAATGCATATAAAAAAGAATAGGCTTATAATTTTTTTCATATTAGTAAGGAAGAAAAGTTAATATAGCTGAGAGTGACATTGAAAAAAGAGTTGCCAGTGCAACACGCTGATGTAATTCAACGGCCTGCTGGTAGTTAGTTGATTGAGCAATATTTTTCCCGAGAATTGGTATCATTGCCATACCTGAAAAATGTAAATAGCTTAGCCAACGATGCAGTTTCATTGAATCAAACTTTTTTGAGTATCTTAGACCAGGTGGCGCAAAATAACTTAATGATGCTGATCCCATGTACATAGACCAAACTGGGACACTTAACTTTTTGTGGATATCAAAATTTTCATAATTCCCATTAACCAATTGGTTGCCTATAAAACTTTGGTATGCAAATGATGCCCAGGTGATCAAAGCTAGTTTCTGATGTAACTGTAGCATAGTAGTCCTCAGCTTTAATTCGTCTATACGATTTTTTGGAGCAAAACCCGTAAGCCTAACAAAACCTTTTTCGCCCCATAAAATTTTTGTATGAAGCGGCATGTTTTCAGGGAGCGGGTATGAGGATTCAGCTGCTATTAAGATATTGAAAAATAATAAAAATGATAATATTAATTTTTTTTTATCTTTCATATTCAAAGTTATACCATTATTTCTTTTGATTGAAATGGATAATTAATCAATATAAAATTGGGTATGAACAATCTATTACTTTATAGTTCATTTTTATTTTGTATTTCTTTTGTTTTGAATGGTTGTGCCTCTGCTGGTTTATTCAGCCTTCATGATATGCCTATGCCTAATGGTTTGCACACTGTCGGGACAAAGCAATTTGATTGGGTCAATACGACACATATAGATGAATTTTCATCAGACTCAACAAAATATCGACGAATAATGGTACAGTTTTGGTATCCTGGGGTGGAAAATATATCAGATGAAAATTTTTTGTATTGTGATAACCAAATAATTATTGATGAACTAAGTAAGGAATATAATATTCCAGTTAAATTTTTGAATGAGGCTCGAAATGTTAAAACAAATTCTTATAGTAATATTATACCTCTGAAACAAAAAGGGCTGTATCCTTTAATAATTTTTTCCCATGGTAAGGGTGGTTATAAGAGTCAAAACACTATTCAATTTGAAGAACTTGCAAGTCAAGGCTATGTTGTAGTATCTGTAGATCATTCTTATGACGCCGTGATAACTGTTTTTAGTGATGGGACTATTGCGCCTTATGTATCAGATGACCCTAAAAAAGTGGGAGACCCTGAATTAGCAGATAGCATAACTCAAAAAAAATTATCTGCAAGAGTAGCTGATATAAAATTTGTTCTAGATAAAATTTGGTTAGATATTAATTCGACTCCCCTATTCAGCATAATTGATACTTCTAAGATTGGTATGTTTGGACATTCTTTTGGTGTGGCTACAACGATTTTGTCCTTGCAATCAGATAATAGAATAGATGTTTCAGCTGGTCTTGATGGATGGTTTATTCCACTTTCAAATGAGCAATTAATAAAAGGATTAAATAAACCTTTTTTACATATAGGAAGAAAAAGCTGGGGTTTTTCTTCTAATAATTATGAAAAAATGGAAAAATTAATGAATAATTCAAAGGCTGAAAATGCGCACTACCCTGTAAAGAGACTCAAACATTTTGACTTTATGGACGGATCTTATTCAGCGTCATTAGCTATAAAATTAGTTCTTCCTCATATGAGCACGTATAATAAAAGTAAGATAAAAGATTTAATGAATAAGATGCTGCTAGCATATTTCAATTCGACTCTTAAGGAAGATAATGCATTGACTGTGGAGATGGTATCTCGTGAGCTAAGCCTAATAGCAGACTAATTTTATTTTTATGTAGCTATAAAAAAAATAGATTTAAATATTAAATAATTTCAGGCACATAATTAAAATTAGATCTTGGAGGACGCTCGTAATCTTTTTGCTGAGTTCTTTTTGGAAGTTTCACTTCTTCATGATCAATTTCTTGGTACTTTATTTGATTTAAAAAGTGAGAGATACAATTAATTCTAGCTTTTTTCTTGTTGTCAGATTCAACCACATACCAAGGAGAAGCCTGTGTGTCAGTATGCTCAAACATATTATCTTTTGCTTTTGAATATTGATCCCATCGGTTAACTGATTCTAAATCCATTGGACTCAGTTTCCAGCCTTTGGTAGGATCATCTGCTCGACTTTTAAATCTTTTCATTTGTTCTTCAGCGCTAACTGAAAACCAATACTTAATTAGTTGAATACCAGAGCTTATAATCATTCTTTCAAATTCAGGACATGTTTGTAAAAAGTTAATATATTCTTTATCCGTACAGAAGCCCATAACTTTTTCAACTCCCGCTCGATTATACCAACTGCGATCAAAAATAATTATCTCTCCTGCCGCGGGGAGATGAGGAACATATCTTTGAAAATACCACTGGGTTTTTTCTTTTTCTGTTGGTGCGGCTAGCGCAATAACTTTACAGTATCTAGGGTTTAGATTCTCAATCAATCTTTTGATTGTTCCACCTTTACCCGCTGCATCACGGCCCTCAAAAATAACAGCGATTTTTTTATTTTTATCTATTACCCAATCTTGGAGTTTGACCAATTCAATTTGGAGCCTTTCTAATTTATTTTCATATTTTTTATTGAACTCTTTTTTATTGTTCATAGGATATCACCTCTTAATAAATTTTAGCAAAATACATACCTGCAGGCATTGATTTTCTGGTTTAGTCTATATTATCCAAAGTTAAAATTTGCTCCTTATTTTGTAATCGAGCTTCTTTCTTCTTATTAAATGATAATATTATCATTCCATAAAATATTGTTCCAATTACATAAAGTAAACTGGTAATAAAAAATATTTTATAATATTCAAATCCGTTTTCTCGGAGGAATTGAAACAGTTTTGCACTTATAAACCATGAGGCACTCCACAAACTTGAATTGAGTGCACTAATAAGCTCCTGATTTTTTTCTCCAACATAATTCATTGTTAATTCATTAGCTGAAGGGTGTGCCATATGCATTAGTGGCTGCCGAAAAACATATGCAAGAATAGCTATAGACAAGCTAAGGTCATTAGTAGAAAATATTTCGGTAAAAGCCAAGGTTAAGAGGCAAACTATTGAACAAGATTGTACAAACACAATGGAGACCCAATAACCAAATTTATTTTTTATCGTTGGCACAAATAATGCAGTTACAAAAACAATGAAAGATGTTATGCTTCCAAGAAGACTGAAGCTGTCGCTATCGAGCTGGAAAATAGAATTAAAGAATAAATTAATAAAGGGGATGGTTAGACCTGCTCCTATTGATATGGCAACGTTAGGCGTTATTGCTTTCAATATTAGGTGCCAGTCATATGATTCTACGATTGAAGAAAATGAGTTGTAATTAATTCTATCTGTTTTAGAACTGTGCTTTTCATTAATTGAAACTGAAAAGGGTAATGACAGAAAGCTTAATAATGAAATTATAGTTAGTAGGGTGTATTCATTAAAGTAAAATATTAAATGAAATATTTTTAAGTCGCCTATTGATTGTAATCCACTTATTATAAGTCCACTAAACATCATTGCCAGCGACCATGTTGAAAAACTTAGTGAAAGGGATTCGATACTATTTTTATTATTTGTATTTCTTAGAATGAACGGTAATGAGCATACATTCATAAGCATCATTGATATACCCCAACCAAAAAATCCAAAGGGAATTAATAATTCTAGATTTTTGTCAATCGCATTAATAAGGACAAGGCTAAAAGAGGGAACAAGAAATGATGATAGTATAAAAAAAGGTTTTAGGTTTCTTGATTTAATAAATATTCCGAATGGAAGAGCAAACATAAGAACTCCCAAAAAGCGTAGTGAATTATAATTTGCGATTTGAGGATCACTAAACCCTTTTTTTCTTAGATAGATATTTAATATTAATACAAATGCGACATGTATAATGTTTAAAAAAAATTGTACTGCAATAAGGGAATGAATTCGTTTCGGAAGGAGACTATATTTATTTAAAATTCTCTTTAGCATAAGCAATTTTTAATTATAATTTGTAATTATAGATATATTGAATTAAATGATTAAAAAACTACCAACCTATATTACCTTTTTCCTTGCTTTCCTAATAGTTGCAATCGTTTCTTTTTTTCTACCAAAGGAAAATCTGAAAAAAGGTGTTTTGGTCAATGATATTAGTCGGATGAATCCCACATATGTTAAAGAAATTGTCTCGGCCGACTCCATAGAAAAAATCCAAAATGTAGTAAAGCGCGCAAACAAAGAGAATTTAAAAGTATCTATGTCTGGGACCAGACACAGTCAAGGGGGACACGCCTTTTATGATGGAGCAATTCTTTTGGACATGACCGGCTTAAATAAAATAATCTCTCTAGATACGGTAAGTAAAATTATTCATGTTCAGAGCGGTGTTACTTGGGCACAAATCCAAGAATATATTAACCCGCATAATCTAGCTGTTCGTGCCATGCAATCCTCTAATATTTTCACTGTTGGTGGTTCTATGAGTAGTAATGTACATGGCAGAGATCCGAGAAATAGTTTGATTGTTGAAACGATAGAAGACTTTCGTTTGATTCTAGCAACTGGTGAATTAATCAATGTCAGTCGAAATGAAAATAAAGAGCTATTTAGCCTTGTAATAGGAGGATACGGGCTATTTGGTATAATCACGGATGTGAGGATAAGATTAAAGAAAAATAACATTCTTGAGAAGCAGGCATTGTTATTGGACTATAAAGATTTCCCAGAGTTTTTTAGGAACAATATTATGGGCGACCCTAAGGTTGAACTCTTTATTGCCCGGCCATCAATTTCGTCTAATTCATTTCTACGAGAGACTATTGTTAATTTGTGGAAGACTTCCGATATAAAAAAAGATACTGATGATAAAATATATGATTTATTAGGAGAGGAAAATGTTTTTCGGGATAAATTTTTCTTTTCATTATCTAGAGAATATGATCTAGGTAAAGATATAAGATGGTATCTACAAAAAAAACTGGTGGCTCAGGTAAATAAAAAATATTTTCTGACTAGAAATAATTCGATGAGGCCACCTACAGCTCCTTTGAAATTTTTGGATCATATTTCTCCCTATGATAGCGATATAATACAAGAATATTTTATTCCGATCGATAATTTTGTTTCTTTCCTAGATGGTTTGCGTGTGATTTTAACCGAGCAAAATGTAAACCTGTTAGGTGTTACAATTCGCTATGTACCAAAAAATAGTGAAACTTTTTTAACCTATGGTAAAAAGGAAGCTTTCTCTGTCGTTGTTTATTCAAACCAGGAATTGTCTGATCAAGGACTAGAGAAAGCAAAAAAGATGACTATGTCATTGGTTGATCTTGCGCTAGATAATGGTGGTATTTACTATTTGACCTATCAAAAGTTTTATACTAAAGACCAAATGAAATCTGCATACCCGGAGATAGATCAGTTTTTTGCTAAAAAACTAAAATATGATCCTAAAGAACTGTTTATAAATAAATTCTATAACTATTACTCAAATCAGAAAAAACTATGAAAAAATCAATAATCTTGTTTATTTCCTTTTTTATATTGATCTCGGTATTGATTTATCGACCAAACTATAAAAATGTTAACAATGTACCTGATTCAGAATTACTTGTAATCGCCCACAGAGGATTTGGTAATTATGCTCCTGACAATAGTAAATCTGCTGTAAAGATAGCCATATCTTCGGGGATGGATGGTGTAGACTTAGATGGGCAAATGACAGCTGATGGGGAGCTAGTTATTTTTCATGATCCTAAAGTAGATCGTTTGACCAATGGAAGTGGCCCTCTCAAGGAGAAAACACTCTCTGAGCTTAGGCAACTTGATATGGGATATAAATTCGATGAAAAATATACGGGTGAAAAAATTTCTACTTATGAAGAAATACTCCAACTTGTTGATGGCAGGTTGATTGTTTTTGTTGAGCTAAAGGTTAGCACGGTTGAGAGCGATGGGAGTGAAGAGCTTGCCGCGAGCCTAATTAAAAAATATAATGCCTACGATTGGGCATATCTAAGTTCTTTTAATCCAGTGGTTCTTTGGAGATTAAAAAAAATAGATCCTAAAATAAAGACAATGTTTATTTTTAAAGATATCGATGTTGATCCAGAAATATTGAAGGAAATACACCCTACTGATTCTAAAGGTATCCCATGGGTTTTGCGGAATGAATTTTGCAGAAATTTGATGCGCAGATTAATTAAACCTGATCTTCTTAGTGCTGAAATCACTGTTAACAAGGGAACAGTTAGAAATTTAATTAAAAAAGGTTACCCTGTCTTTCTATGGCCACCAAATAACAAAAAAGAAATTGTTGACAGCATAAATGAAAGTCCTTACGGTATAATTACGGATGAGCCTGAACTAACG
>MDTE01166572.1_pt1 | contig 18735 bp, 5 predicted proteins | sample 811231 | NCBI WGS metagenome assembly MDTE01 (sample SAMN05326651, study PRJNA326480) | marine metagenome | isolation source: seawater | place: Indian Ocean: Red Sea | collected 2010 | reverse complement strand
TTGTTCTTGATCCTGTAACATCAACATCTCTAAATCCACATCCTATCCATGTAGTGCCGTTGTAAAATTCTAAAATATTTAAATCTGTGTTGTATCTTGTATATCCTTCAGCTGGACTAGGCCTTTGTGCTGTCGTACCATTTGGTACAAGTATATATTGATCTTGTGCTGAAAATTTCAAAGTACTTGTTGGTGTTACATTTAATCCTGCGGCGTGTATTTGACCAGCTACACCTACACCGCCACTAGTGGTAATAGCACCTGTAGCTTTAGTAGTGCTTCCTGTTGTGTTAGTGCTTTCGAAAGGAGCATCTGTAAATACATGTCCTGATCCATTTGGATCAATCACTACATTTTGATTGGTCGTCACAGTAATCAAACTGTTATCGACGACACTCAAACTTGAAATTGAACTTCCTACGTTACCTGTCAGCCCGTTTGTTACTCTACGTCCCATAATTACTCCTTATGCAGTTGATGTCTCAATACCGTATGCCACGGCTGAAACCAGTGTGCTATCTGCTCTTACAACTAAAATTTTGCCTGCATCCATTACAATACCAGTTCTTTCCAGCACTCCATTTGCTAATATATCTGCGTCATATTCAATATATTCTGCATTAGTTGGAGTTGCCGCATCAGCTACTGCTATTCTTACACTTCTTGTACCTGTACTCCTATTACACAGTGATACTGTCACCACTGCAAATGTATCTGCTGGAACGGTGTACAAGCTAGTGTCTGCCGCTGCACTTAAATCAGCTATTCCTAGTCTTCCTGTTGCCATTTTATAATTTCCTTCCTGTTATCTTAAAAAGTAGTTATACGCTACTGGCAGGCCTACTACACCGCCTTTGAAATTTAACTTAGCATTAATATTTATCACTTGCCCAGCAACCGTTGTGATTGTGTTGGTGCCTATGAAAATACTTCCTGCTGTAACACTGTTCACGTTCAATGACGCACCACCGCCACCAATTTGTGCTTCAATGTAAGCCTTAATAGCTCGTTGTGTAGGTACAACGCTATCTGAGTCAGCTGTAAAGAATGGATCTGTTGAGAACTCACTAATACTTGCTGAATTTCCTCCTAGTGTAACTTCACCTAGTGTTAATTCTTGTAGTCCTGAAATGTTAAACGCTTCAGCATTCAATGTTGCAACACCAGTTGCCTGTTCAACATTAAACAAATTACCAACTCTAAAGTTACCGTCTTGGTCTGTTGCTGTGTAGAATACTCTACCACCATCGAAATCTGTTGTTTCTTTAGTTTGATCTGGTGCAACCAATGGTGTTCCTGGATAGTTTGTATCTACAAAACTACCTGTACCAATATCTAAAAAGTCATGCCCTGTCAAACGCACTTGCGAATAACGTATACGCATCGTAATATCATCTTTATCGGCAGGAGCATCCGAAACTGTTATATCCGGACTTACTTGTATAAAAGCTGTATAATCTCCATCAACTGTGCCTTGGAAACTTGTTACACTAACCAATTTAAAAATCTTATCTGTAATATCACCAAACTGAACATTTGAACCTGCTACTGGACGTTTTGTTAGCCTTCTAACAGCCACGTTAGATCCATTTTGGAAGAAGTCAGCAAATCCATCACTTGCACTTTTGTTTATTTCCGCACTTGCATTTTCATAACCAGATCCTCTGTTTAAAAATGTTGGATTAGCAAGTGTTTGATCAAATAGTCTTACAGTAGTTTGTACATCAAATGTATTATTATTGTCTGTGATTGTTATTGCTGGTGCACTGGCATATCCGTGTCCAGGTTCTACCATTCTCACTTCAAAAACTTTTTCATTTGCAACACCAACTCTACCCCATGCTCTCACAGGACGCAATATTTCTGAAGCAATAGCTGTGCTACCTGCTGTTACAGCAAAGAATCTTGGAGTAGCATTGTTGCTACCAAAAGTTACTGCATCAATACCACTTGCACTACTTATTTGTGCAGTAGCAGTTGCCCATACCACACCATAGTTTGAATAGGCATAAGTTGAACTTCCTGTCCTTGTTGCAACAAACATACCTTGACCGTAAGCAATATCGCTATAATCAGTTGCGGCTGGTAGAGCAACCTCAGTCCAATTTAAACCTCCATCCAAAGTATATTGTGCATGAGCACTGTTGGTGGATATGGCGACAAATCTATTATTACCAAATGCTATTGGTCCCCAGTTTCTAGCAGATGCTCCAGCATCTGTTGTCCAATTAGTTGCATCTGTTGAGTAGGCTACTTCTGTTGATCCGCTTTTGACTGCTACCCATCGGTTAGCACCAAAAGCCAGTCCTGTGTAACCTGTGCTTGGTAAAGCGTTAGCAACTTCTGTCCAAGTTGCACCACCATCAGTTGTATAAATTATATCACGTGTGCCTGACCATATGACCACACCTATGTTCTTACCATATGCTACACTTGGTACACTGTTATAAGGCCCACCTGGTGCAGCCACTTGACTCCAATTTATACCATCTGTTGATCTCCACAGCTGACTTGAGCTAGTGCTCTGTCCAGCTATAATTTGATGACTTGTTTTTAAAGTTGTAGAACCATCATCTATCAAACCACTCATTATAGCTGTTGCACCGCTTGGAGCTGTTCCAGGCAGTGAAGCTGCTGTCCATGTAGTTCCATCATAACTGTAGTTGAATGTTGCGGCACCATCTGTGGTTGCAATGTATATACCTTGACGTCCTTTGCTACCCTCAGCATCTATTGCAGTAATTGCACCTGTGACACTGTTTACCGCTGTAACTGTTACAGTAACATCATTTGCTGTGCTTAGTCCACCTAATGATGTACCAGGAATAGTAAGTGTATTTCCTCTACTGTAACCTGTTCCTGCTGTGTTTAATGACACTGTATATTTTACACCAACCTTTGTAACATCAAATGTTGCATTATCATCACCTACACTTGTGCTGTGCGATACATTTGTATAATCTTTAGATAGTTCTGCAAAATGTATGTCTTTCCAATTAGCTGTGCTTGCTAGTGTCCTACCATTTGTGCTTGCAGTCTGTGTTCCAAATTGTACTAATGGCTCAATTCTATAGGTTGTTGAACTATTAGGTGCAACAATAGTTGTGCCTGGATTGAAGTGGTCCCATCCAGCTACACCATCGCTTACTCTAACCACAGTAGCCACTTTAGAACCACTATTGTAAGTTTGAATTTTACCAAATTGTCCATTACCTGCACCACCAGTCAACACTATGAGCATTCCCGGATAAGCACTGTCACCATTACCGTCTGTAGCTGCGATTGTAATTTGTGTTGTAGTACCTGCCTGTGCAGTGTTTGCTACAACCAAATAACCTTTACCACCTAGTTGTCCTGACGAGTCATTTAAATCTAATATTCTAACTTGACTTACAGCATTATCTCTAAATTCATCTACTAATATATCTGCATTAGAGCCAGGACCAAAAATATCAATATCTGCAAATCTATACTGTTCACCAGCATGAGAAAATTCTAAATTTAATACTTTATCAGCATCAGTGTTTACTCCTGTAGGCGTAGCAACATATTGAAATTTATTATCAGCTATCGCTGTTACAGGTGTTTCATCTGGATCAACTCCTTCTGCAACCGATCCAAAATCACCGTAAGAATTATTTCCGTTTGTACCTCTTATACGTCCGCCGTTTTCTGCAAGATAACCAACATGTGAATAGTATGTGAATACAGAAACCATTTCAGCTCTACCGTTGTTTGTTATCCATGCTCCAATACCATCTGAAATTACTTGTGTAAAGTCATTTGATACAATAGAATCATTACCGCCATCATGTAATGCACCGTCAATTTTTTGTCCTATAGCTCCATAACCTAAAGTTGTACAGTTTTGGACATATGGTGATCTTGCACTTATCCACACTGCTTCATGCTTTGGCCCCCAACCCGGATCCAACGATGCATATGCTCCTGCACTAGGTCGACTTGTACCATTAGCGTTTGGTGCTTGTAGATCGCCAATCAATCCTTGCATCGTCATCAAACGTAAACCTGTACCATTACGTAGGTAGAAGAAATCTTCTTCTTGCGATCCTTGTACAGCATTTGCATAATATCTTGCCGCATAAGGCGTTTTGTAAATACCAGGAACATACATTGTAATATCGTTAGTGTATTCTCTAATATAATCCTTTGGATATAATATATCATTAGTAATAGCACTCAAATGTGCTTTGATATCTCTTGTACAATCTGCTTTTGTATATGTATATGCTTTCTTAGCAGTCAATGCACTACTATCTCCAGTATCGTCTGTCACTGTAACAATACTTCCGCCTTTTTCAGTTGATAATGTTATCTTACTATCACTTAAAATATTTCTTACATAATAAGTTGTACTTGTGCTTAAACCGCCTATTGCAGTACCTTCAAATTTAATTGTTGACCATTGTCTGAGCCATTTAGTATCAAAAACATCTACGCTATTGTCAGATGCAGTAGTTGCAATGACAGGAGATTGGAAATACTGATCAATATGTGCATGTATTTCTTCTACAATAAAATCAGTATTGAGTCTAATTTGTTGAGCTGCATGTTCTGTGAAAGGAATACGTTGATCAGTATCATATTGTTTAGCGTTGTTACTTTCGTTACTTCCGCCTAATATCATATCTTCTACCCATTCAAAAGCATCATTCACTCCTTGAATAGCAGTTCCATTACCATTTACTTGTGCAATCGCCAGTGTTCTTGCATATTCATAAGCCGCCAATGTGGCTTCTTTTTGATCTGCTAGTACTTTGACTCCTGATGATCTCAAGTAAGCATAAGCCGCAATCATACTTGCAAAGTTTGTTCCTAACATAAAATCGTATCTAGCCGCATCTAAAATATATCCTAAGTCTCTTTCACACTTTGCACTACTGTATGTTAGATTAGGAAAGTTATTTCCTATAAATGTTGTCATAGCAGATTTGATTGACGCTGTTGCATTCGTTAATGTTGTATTTGCACTCTGTAATGCGCCATCTACACCTGATATAGTAGGATATGTAATAGATACTGTGCCACTACCACCGTTAATAATATTGATTATATCGTCAATTCTGTTTTGAATTGTAGTACCATCTCCACTTGCACCTGCCGCACCTCTTGTTTGTGTAATAATAGGTCTATTTACAGCATTATCTTTCAAAGACACTTTAGTTGTTTGTGTTGCAACTTGATATGTAGGATTTATTAATAGGTTTTGTGCAACATTACTTGCTAACGTTTTCAAAAATGTGTACGCCGCTACAGTTGCCGCTTTACCATTTTCATCAACATAAGTATTTTGACCTACACCACTCCAATATGCTTCTCCTGCATTTACTGACTGCCAGTTTCCGCCATATGTAAGATCATAAGTTATAGCATCGATTGCATAAGCAATATCTTGTCTACATTTTGTTTTACTATATTTTAAATTAGGAAATGTATTCTTTATATAGGCTTGACATTCTGCCGCCATAAATCTTTTGTTAGCAAGTAATTGATCACGTGCATAACCAGTTTGGGCACTTGAAAACTCATTAATACGCTTTTCGTGCTTTCTTTCAATTTTATCGCCTAGCAACCAATCTATTCTACGTCTAATAATACGTGCTAATTGTTCTGTAGAATCTTTTTCTGCATCTAATCCGAATGGAAATAGTTGACTTTGTGTTAAACTATTGCCTGTGGTTGGCGATACAGTTACACCTTGTACTACTTTACCTATTACAGTTTCTAAATGCTCAAGTGCTTCTAAACTATATGGAGTGTCACTTCTACTTGTTAAATTAGCTCCATTGTAAATTGTTTTTGGAGCAACATTAGTTGAACGTAGTTCGTCGCCCATAATACAACACTCTGCCGGTACAATAATTGGCAGTATTTCTTGATACTTTCCTGTTGCAACTCTAATAAGAGTTGTAGGTACATGTTTTTTTGGTAATTCAGTTGCATCACCTTTTGTAATTGCATCAGTAACAATTTTAGCATTTGCTGTTATATTTGCAAGGGCATCTGTTTCTGCTGTATACAAACTATTTTTATACTGTGCAACAATAGCTGTAGAATTATCTCCTGCTGTTGTTTGATAACTTACTGAAGGATCTGTCTGTGCTAAAACATGTCCGATCAGTGTCAAACCATAATTAATACTTGCATTAGTTTCATCACCCTGACCTAGTGTGTAAAAGTTTCCTGGTTCTGTCACATACTTATTAGCAGACTCTCTTGATTTTTCATTACCACCGTGTGTCATATCATATATGAAAGCGTCTACCAAAAATCCCATATCACGTTCACACTTTGAACCATCGTATGTATATGAAGTGGTGAACGGTGAGATGTTGTTTGCAATTTGATAGTCAGTCCATTCTACAATCTCACGTTGAATAAAATATCTGTTACGTTCTAATAAGTGTCTCGCATTTCTACGTTTAGTTCCGTTAAGTACTGCTTCTGCGGCATAACGAATTGTTTTGAATGGTTTGTCTATGGTTGATCCAGCGTCTGGATATGGTTTATCAGTTCCCTTTTCACTGACATAATACACATCGTCTGATTGTCCTAAATATGTCCATTCTGGAGTTTTTTCACTGCTAACTCTTAGTACTTGTCCCTCTTCACCTATTGGTAATCTTGTAGGTCCACTACCACCATAAAACACTAAATCACCTTTGGTCGTAAGCACACTTGCTTCATTTCCTAGTACAAGGGAATTCCAATATGTTCCTGCTGTATCTAAATCTGGTCTACTGTTTTGTGCACCTGTTTGGCCTGATGAATAATCATCACCTTCAGATATATGATTACTTACTGCTACATAAGCGTTATCACCAAAGCGTACTACATCTCCTACTTTGTAGGTTGCTTCATCTGCCCATACACCTCTCCAAAACAAACCTGCATTAAGTCTTTCCCAATAGCTTGCATTTGGCGGTTCATTACCTATAGTGTTTGCTGTACATAGATATGTATAACCATTTAATCTTACAACATCACCTGGACGGTATTCTTGGGAGGTAGAATCTGCACCATAATCGCCTTTGAACACAAATCCTCTAGCAAATATTTCCCAATAATCTGTACTGTCATCGGGGGTCTGTCCAGCATGTGTTTGTTTAGCAATATATTGATTACCACCATAGCGTACTACATCATCTCTTTGGTAGCGTTTATTGTAATCCCATTCATTTTCATATTGAAAACCTTGTACAAATGTGTCCCATTTGGCACTATCTGTTGTAAAAAGTGTGCTTGAAGTATGATATGTATTACATAGATATAAACCTGCACCAAATAACACAATATCATTTTTCTTATATCTAGTGTTTGCTGACCAGGCTGCCTTGTAATCTATACCTTCATTGAAAGGTGTCCATTTTGATTGATCTGCTTCTAATCCTACCGAAGCATCTGCATTAGATGTGTGTAGTGTGTTACAAACATATGTAATACCACCATACTTGACAAAGTCGTTGACTCTATAACGTGTTCCAACTGTCCAATCGCCCTTCCAATCTAACCCTTCAGCAAAAATATCCCATTTGCTAATATCATTTTCTAATCCGTCGCTGGCAGATGCGGCAGATGTATGATTTGTATTAGCAATATATAATCTTGCTCCATATTTAACAATGTCTTGTAATTTGTATGCTGTGCTTACAGACCAATTGCCTTTCCATGTTTGACCGTCACTTACTAAATTCCATTTAGCTGGACTAATGTTCAAATCTGTGTAAAAATCACTTGCGTCTGATGTATGTCCACTCACACAAATGTATATTTTACCGCCATAAGCTATAACATCATCTTTGTAATATACAGTACTGGTCGCCCAGTTGTTTTTCCATACAAATCTAATTCTACCTAGTTTAAATTCTGCCATTTTTTGCTCCGTTATGTGTATTTATCAAGTATTAGAAAACACTATTACTATCGTCGTTTGGACGTAGTAACATTGTTTGGGCTAATATAGATCCCGATAAATTAGCATCATTTCCTTGTATTTTCATTAATTTTGGAAGCAGTATTTCTGCTCCACTAGTTGTACTAATTAAGTTTTGCGAACTTCCTAGTAAAGTAACACCAGCTACTAATTGGTTTGTTTCTAGTTCTGATCCACCTTCAGAAAGCCTATTTGCTAAAAATGCCGCTATAGCTCTCTGTGTAGGAATAACATTATTTGAATCCTCAAAGAATGTTTGATCTGTTGAAAATTCTCTTACAACAGCACCTGAACCACCTAATCTTACACCACCAAGTGCTAATTCAGATAACCCATCTAAATCAAAATATTCTGCACTAATTGTAACAATACCTGTTGACTGTTGTACAGAAAATAACTCTCCAGCTCTAAAATTACCATCTTGGTCTGTGCTTGTGTAAAATACTTTACCTCCATCTAATTCGTATACTTCATTTTCTGGTTTTGCAACAAAGTATGCACCGCCTGCGTATAATTCTGGATAATTTGTTTGAATAAAATTACCAGTACCTATGTCTAAGAAATCATGTCCAGTAATTCTACACTGACTGTAGCGTTCACGTAGGGTAACTGATACTCCGTGTTCAGTCCAATTATTGTCTGTATATTCTTCTTTTAAACTTGGACTGATTTGGAATTTGGCTTTAAAATATCCATTTTCGTCTGGTTGTCCTGGATAATCTGTACCATCGTAACCAGTTGATCCTTCAGGTGTGATTATGACGCCTGTAAAAATTTTTAAATCATTTTCATCTGCTGTATCTTCATCAGGAATACCAGGAAATATAATTTGAACGCCAGGTCCTGGCATTTTTGTAAGATTTTCTAAATATATTATGTTGCCCTCTGGTATGATATCAGCGTATCCATTACCTGTAATTGTAATTACTGTTGAACTTGTTCTATAACCTATTCCTCTGTTTACAAAACTTGGCTGTGCAAGACATCCGTTAAATATTCTATTCTCTAAATCTAGCTGTACAGTAAAGTTACCGTATACTGTGTATGTAGGCGGATTCAATGGATCATATCCACTTCCAGGCTCAAATATACGTATCGATCCTACTTTACCTCCTGATATAGTAGGACGCACAAGTGCTCGTGCACCTGTTCGTATTTTGTTTATGCCTCCTACAACACTATCGTTATACGCAACAGCTACCCAATATCCGTCTCCAGATGGATTTCCAAATGCAATACTTCCCCATGATTTTTCATCAATAGTACGTTCAGTCCAATTTATAGCATCTTCTGAAGTATACATTTTGTTCAGAGGACCTGTGGTGTCATCAGCTCCAACAACTTTCCCTCCAGTGTCGCCTATTAAAGCAAATACACCTTGAGCATATTTTAGATGTTTCCAATTTAGTTGTGTAGAATCATCTGGACTTGGTCCAACACTAGTTAACCATGTTTGTGCATCAAAACTATATGCTGTTCTAAGACTGTTTCTATCGACAGCTAAGTATACGTTATCTCCATATTGTATATCAATCCAATCCCATGTTGCTAGTGTAGAATCTTCTGGACTTGGCAACACTGAATCATACACTGTCCAAGTAACTCCACCGTCTGTTGTTACTGCTACATTTCTATCTTCTGATCCGGAAATAATTACGTGTCTGCCAGCACCAAAAGTGATTGCTTGCCATTGTGGGGTTGTTGAGTCACCACTATCTGTAATTGCAGTTTGATTCCATATTAAGCCATTTTCTGACCATAATATTGTATTACTGTTTGTATCAAATACCATGTATCTTCCGCCGCCGAATACAATACCTCCCCAACTACCTGAGACAGGAAAATCTCTGTCTGACCAATTTATTCCGTCCACACTGTAAGCATATTTTGAAGTACCATCTGATCGTAAAGCAACAAAAGTATTCTTACCAGCGGCAATATGACTCCAAGTGCCTACACTTGGCAAATTGCCTTCTGTCCAGTTTTCTCCATCATAACTATGCATTGTATAGTTTGGTAAACCAATTGCTACCCATCTGCCAGATCTAGCAGTGCCAGTCACACTAAAAGTTACTATGCTGTTTGTACTATCATCTGAAATACTGTCTACAGTGATTGTACAGTCATTTGCTGGTGTGGTACCACCTAGTGCTGTGCCTAAAAATTTAATTGTATCTCCTACTGCATAGCCTGCTCCTGCATTAGTGATAGTTGCACCATACGCATAACCACCTACACTAACATTAAATGTTGCAGTCTGAACTGTAATTCCGTCAGTAGTTCCTCCTGGTGTTTCTGTTGCTTGTAAATCAGTATAAGACCTAGCATCAAGTCCCCATACAATATCTCTATAATCTCTTGCATTAGGATTATTATGTGTTGTATAACTAAATCCAGGATGAGAATAAACTATTCGTGGTTCAATTCTATATCTAGTGTTTGTTGTAAAGGTTGTTTCACTTGGTGTGCCAGGCATAATATGATCCCAACCTGGTGTGTTTGTAGACTCTTTGTAAATACTTGCAATCTTTGTACCAGTGTCATATGCTTGAATATATCCATACTGTCCTGTGCCAGGTCCAGATACAATCCAAATTCTCATGTTTTGATAGTCACTGAATTCATTATCGTCAGTTTGTGATAAAGTAATAGTTGTAGTGTTACCCGCTTGACAGTTTGCTTCTACAACTAAGAAGCCTCCACCTCCTGGAGAACCAGAATCTTTACTGTTTGCAAGTCTAGCTTGCGACACTCCGCCGTCTCTAAATTCTTCATGAATGACTGTGGCATTAGCACCAGCACCAATAATGTCACTTGAAGCTACAGTATATTCAGCACCACTATGTGAATATTCATATGCAAGTATAAAGTCACTTACTTCTCCTGCATACGCCGCACCTACGATCGCTTCACTTGTTCTATTGTTTAATTTACCAGATAATGGCACTTCAGTTGCGTCTCTACCATCTGCAATACTACCAAATTCACCGTATGAATTATTTCCGTTTGTTGCACGGATTATTCCGCCGTCTTCTGCTAGATATCCAATTTGTGCGTAATATGTAAACACAGAAACCAATTCAGCTCTAGCATTGTTTAAAACCCAAGCACCTATACCGTCTGATATAACTTGTGTAAAATCGTTGGAGACCATAGATTTATTACCACCGTCGTGAAGTGCTCCATCTATTTTTTTACCAACACCACCTGTTCCTAAAGTTGTAACACCTTGTATGTATGGTGATCGAGTTTTGATCCACACAGCATCGTCTGATGTTCCTAATCCAGGATCTAATGACACATATGCACCGCCTGTTGGTCTTTGATATAGGTCAAAAGCACCTGGAGGATTTAGCCCTCCGTCCATACCGTCAAGTGTGCAGTTACGTAAACCAGTAGCATCATGCATATAGAACATGTCTTCTTTTCCTGCGCCATTTATCTCTGCTACCCAATGTCTAGCGGCTCTAATAGTTCTATAATTACCAGGATATTTTAAATCAGCTTCAAATGCAACTAAAAATCTTTCTATATACTGTCTAATCCATGCTTTGTCTATATTTGTATAAGCTGTATTGTTAATATCGTTCCAAGCTATGCCTTGTTCTACTAAGAAGTTTCTATTATTTTTTAAAATAGTAGCACCATTTATTCTATTTGTATCAGAAGTTATAATTCTAGTACCAACTGTGGTTGGTATTGTTCCTGAACTTTCGATTGCATAACCTAAATATTGATTTATAACAATATTATTTGCTGACACTATTGATGATGTTGCAACATCACTTACAGTATTTGCATCTATAGTTTGTGTTAAAGTGTTTCCTGTTAGAGGAGTTACTGCGTTGTTTACAAATAAATTTGGCAAAAGTGTCATTAAATACTGCATTATGTTTTGCATATACACATAATCGCCTGCAACATAACCTTTTTTCTTTGTTGTAAGTTCTATTACTGTTGTTCTAAGTTCGTCACCCATAACTACACATAATGCAGGAATTACTATAGGTGCAGATTCTACATATTTTCCGCCAGCGACTTTTACTTTACTTGGTTTGTTTCTTGGAAGATAATCTTCAACAAATTGACAGGCATAATTTACTGTTTTAAAAGGATACAATGGAGTAAGACCGTTTCCTATTTTGTCTTCACCATTAGGACTTACATAAACAACATACTCGTCATCATAATATGTTCTGTATATAATATTATCATCATCGTCTATACTAAGTACTTGGCGATCTGTACCAATCTTTACAGACGTGTTACCAAAAGTAGAACCGTCACCCTGTAAAGTTCTACTTAAATTAAATGTTAGAAGATCACCAAATTGATTCATACCTGCAGGATTTGGTGTTTCAACTACAACGTCCCAATAATAAAATCCACTTCCGTTATCACCAGGATGATTATTGTCTGCACTTTTGTGTGTTTCATTACATTCATAAAGACTACCAAAAAATGCTACAACTTCTCCTATATTGTAATTTGTAGAAGTTACCCAGTTTCCTCTAAAATTTTGGCCGTCTGTAACTTTTTCCCATAAATCCGCATCCAAATAATTAAGTGTGTTTACTGTAGTACTATCATCACTTGGCCCTGGTACTCCTGGCACTGTTCTTATTGCTATGTAAGTATGACCGCCTCTACGTACTAAGTCACCTGGTAGATAATCTACACTACCATCATATTCTCCGCGGAAATTGTAGCTTCTCTCAAGAAGTATCCAACCTGTTGTACTGTCTTCAAGCAAGGCAGGAGCAACATTTTGTGTAGTTTGCGTAGCATAAAATATATAACCTCCGTAACGAACTACATCTCCTGTAATATAAATTTTATCTGCATTCCATGTACCGTTATATTCGAAACCAGGAAGTTCTACAACAAATTTTGTACTATCAAAAGTTCCTGTATCAGTGTGCGTTAATATACATTTGAGTATGCTTCCGCCATACAGTACTAGATCATTTTTTCTATATACATATGTATTTTCATTGTCACTTGGCAGATAAGACCCTTTAAATTCTATACCGTTATGAAAAACTTCCCATCTCGATTCTGTAGAATCTTCTCCTGAAACTTCTTCTAATGTATTTCCTGCTGTGTGTTCTTTAATGCAACGATAAACAATACCATTGTATTTTACAATACTTCCACGGCCATAATTTGTACCAGTTACCCAAACACTTTCATATTTTATTCCATCTGCAAATAAAGTCCAATCACTGATATTATCTTCAAACGCTGCGGCAGTATGTCCTTTAGTACACAGATATAATGTGCCTCCAAACAATACAATATCACCTTCATCGTATACTGTTCCTGTTGTCCATGCGCCGTCAAAAGAACGACCGCTGGTCATTACTCTCCATTTTGGTTTAGCTAACGGAGGAGATGATCCTGGTACAATATAGTATAAATCTGTTCTAAAAACTGCATCAGATACATGTGATTCTAAGGCTACATAACTCTTACCTCCTACCCTTACAATATCGTCTCTATCATAAGTTGTAGCGGCTGTCCAATCACCTTTCCAGTTGTACTTAAACCTATCTAGAATAAACTCTGCCATCTAATACTCCTTAATACCCTGATCCAGCTAATCCACCATAAGTTGAACTAGTGCCTTCTGATGAATTTCCTGTAGGGTATGTATAACCTTCTGATATACGTAAAACAAATTGTCCGTCTGTTTGATCAACATAGTATAATAAACTTCTTCCATCCCATTTTAGCTGTGGGTATCTCAAGTTTGCGTACAATATATTATGATTTTCATCCAACCCATCTAAATAATCAATACCTTCTTCAAAATCTGGAAAGTTACCGTCTGCTTCTCCTAATTCATTTAAAGTGATAGGATCTGTACCTGGTGCTAGTTGATCTAATCTTACTAAAAATAATTCTCCATCATCGTTTCTACGTAGCCCGTAAAAATATCTTTTGATAAAACCATCTAAAACATCTGTTGGATTGTTACCTACATACTGTGTCATTATGTTATCTCCACGTAACTAAGCAACACATCTACGCTGTCGCTCACACTTGCTTTTACACTTAATTTATTTGAAGGAGCTAGGATAAGTTTTTCTCCTCCGTTTACTGCCCGTAAACTTGTATTAGCTGGTACTAAAACATCTTTCAAAAAATGTCCTTGAACACTTGTATCATCATCTACTAGTACCGTAACATACACAAAACTATCTGTCAAATTGGTAATACTCATTCCGACAATAGTTGCACGTTGAGCTCCTGTTGTTGAAAGTATTTCAACAGGCACTGTGCCAATTTGCACTATGTTCTTATTTTTAAAGGTTGTTGCCATATTTTATCCTAAACTTATTGCCAAACTAATAGCTAAATCCTCTGCGTCTGCGAAGCTAATGCCTCCTGATGTACCTACTACAGATCCCCAACTTGTGCCATCATATACTTCTACTCTTCCATCTGCTGTGTTCCAGCGTATCATTCCTTCTTCTACATATGGAGCACCGGGCTTATTAGTATTATCACCAACTGGTATAACTAATCCATATGTTCCAGCAAATTTTACATAACCATTGTTTGTGTTTCTAAATTCTGTTACACTATTTGAAACAAGATTTGTAATTTGATTGCTGTTGAAACCAAAGTTAGAAAATTTAACCTGTCCTGTACCTTGTGCATCAAGTTCTAAGTCTGTGTCTGTAGTAACAGTACTTATCCTATTTCCATCTATCTCGATATCATCTACGGCCAATTTGTTAACTTGAAATCTGTCTTTAGTTAAATTAGCTACTGTATTATTTTGTATAATAAATCTAATAGTATCATCATTAGCACCAGGAGTAAGTTCAGGTGTAATTTTTGTATCACCATCTAAATCTTCAAGTCCTGTAAATTTACTCCAACTTGTACCATTATAACCTTCGAAATTATTAGTTTCTGAATTAAATCTCATTTGTCCACTTACAGGAGTAGGCCTTTGAGCTGTTGTTCCTACAGGTAACTTTACAGCACCTGTGCTGTTGATATTTACATTTCCATCATCTGGTGCTAGAGTAAGGTCACCAGTCATTGTTGATATAGTTGTAAAGTTTATTTTTATATCATCATTTAGTAATATGTCTCCAGTACCAGAAGTCCTTAATTCTAAATCACTGTTACTTTCTGTTGTAGTAATAAAATTAGTTTCTATTAATATTCCGTCAGTTGTAAATGCAGAAGCTGTAACTTCTCCTGTTGCTCCGGATGCACTGTTAACAATTAAATCTCCAGCCACTTCTAAGTTATTAGTAATTACAACATCATTATCAGGAATTAGTATTCTACCTGTGCCGCTTGCACGTATCTCCATGTCCGCATTTGTTGTAGTAGTAGAAATAACATTATTTTCTATTCTAATTTCGTCAAACTGTGCGGATTCATCAACAAATAGATCTTGACTTATATTTGTGTTGCCTGTGATATTTAGATTACCAGTTTGTGTGCTGTTTCCTGTAATATTAGTGTTACCATTGACTACTAAATTACTTAATGTAGTCGTGCCTGTAACTGTGAGATCATTATCTATTTTAACATTATTAGATGGCATTCTTACTTTGCCAGTGCCGTTTGCACGTAGTTCTAAATCAGCATTACTTTGTGTGGTTCTAATTACGTTTGTGTCTATTTCAAAATCATCAAGAAACATTCTACTCACATACAAATTACTCCATGTATCTGTAAATGTTCCTAATGAATATGTGTTATGAATACTTGGAACTAGATCACTATCAATACCAGCTACAAATTGAATACTGTCATTAGAACTATCACCAAATGTTATGTTTCCGCCAATGGTTACATCACCACTAACATCTAAATTTCCTGTAATATCAACATCATCAACAAATTGTATTTTATCAGCCGCATCTAATATTATATTTCCGCTCGAACTTGAAAGAGTGTTACCGCTTAATATTAAATTTCCGGTTTCAACCTTTTCACCTGTAATAATTGTATTTGAACTACCTGTTGTAAATGTTAATCCACTGTTGGTATTGATGTTAAAATTAGCACTTGTAAACGTTACAGTACCATCTTCTTGGTTGACATGAAATAAATCTCCAACTCTAAAATCACCTTTGTGGTCTACACTGTTGAATCTAACCTTAGCACCGTTTAGTTGAGTAACTTCATTTAATTGTATTACATTTCCTGGATCATTTTCTTCGCCTGCACCTGTGCCAATGTATCCTAGATTGTGACCAATAGCATACATAATGACGCCTGGGCCGTCACCAAACAGTCCAAAATTTCCGTATACACTTGCAGAACCTATGCTACGTATTTCAGCACCAAAATCTGTGTAATCGACTAATGTGAATCCGTCTGATGTGGCTCCGCCACTAAATCTAATATCTTGTGTGATAGTAGCATCATCTTCAAATGTTGTTGCACCATTAGTACCATCAAATCGTGCCATTAACACAGTTTGTGATGTCACAGGATGTCTACTAGTAGGCGCACTAAATGCACTTTGATATACGCTTGTACCTTTGACTACTCTAAAATCATCTATGTGACCATCTGTTGCGTTTGAACCATCATATGCGGCACCGATAACTAATGGTTTAATATTTCCGTAATTGTTACTATCCGAATATGTACCTACTTGTGTTCCATCAACAAACAATTTTGTGCTTGTTCCGCTTCTATCAATAACAATATGATGAAATGTAGTTGCACTTAATGCACTGTTTGCTGTTATTTGTGCTGTACCTCCAACATCAAAATATAAATTACCACTTGTAGTATAAAGTCTTACTGCTGTATCACTTGCACTGCCTGCTCTCATATCCAACAAGTTTTGTGCAGTGCCGCCTATAGCATCTAATCTTACCCAAAAGTTAATGCTAAATGCGCCAGTACCAAAGCCAAAGTCATTTGAACTTGCTAGACTGACGTAATCGCCTGTGCCGTCTAACAACAAAGATGCTGTTCCAAATTTTTTCTGTGCGGTGCTGAGTTGTGCATCACCATTAGCTGTTAGTGTTTTTCCAGAACGTGTAGTTGCTTCTTCGAAACCAGTGACTTTTCCGTCTATAAAAATTTTGTCATCTAGTGATTTAGATTCAATTGTTCCTGTTGCTAACACTGTAACACCGTCTGTGTCATAATATGTTATAGTTTCACCTGCATTAAATGATGGTGACCCGCTAACACGTAGTTGTGTTTTTCCGTCACTCTTAATACCAAGATTACTGTCAAATCCGTAGATAGATCTGTTTGCAAAGTATGTGAAACTGTTTAGCCATTCAACACGTACACCGTTTGTCATTGAAATTGCGTCTACACCTGGTGTAATAAATGTTGCACTATGAAACAACATACTTGCTTCTTTAGAACTAGCGGTTGCATATGACCCATCTACATATGCACCTTTACCTGCATCGCCGCTTAAAAATCCTCTTGGATCACTACCGCTGGTTGTTTTACCTTTGGTTATAACTGTTACATTTCTTATGTACGGAGAACGACTTGTTACTTCAAAGTCTGTTGCAAAACGAAATGCATAACCGTTATTAGGATATACCTTATTACCATTGCTACAACTAAATGTTAAATCTTTGAGGAATACAAAATTACCAATATATCTTCCATGTGCTGAACTTGTTGTTACAGTAAGTAACCCTGAGGTGTTGTCGTATACTGCATTAGTAATAGTAGCAACAGTGCTATCATCAGAATCAACTGTGCCTCCACTTACATAAGTATGTGCTTGAGGTGCTGTTCCGATATTTACAGTAAATGTATTTGTGGTTGGTGTTGTTAATATTTGAAAATACTTACCGCCGCTATAGAAATCCTTAACAGTTAGTTCTTCAATTGTAGACTCACCATTTAATAAAAATGCATCATTAAACTCGCTTTGCACAGTAGGTTTTATGTTTACTGAACGTAGAGATTGTCCACGTAATGTTACTCCTTGAGGAATTGTAAGTGGAAATGTTTCTGTGTATTCTCCTGCAAACACATGAACTACATCACCTGTACTTGCTTGACTGAGAGCGTGTTTAATAGTTGCAAAAGGACTCTGAGGATGGTTACCTAGATCACTATCTGAACCATTTTCTGCTACGTACAACATATTTTGATGCGTCTTTAGAAAATCAACTCCAGGACTTGTCAAAGTTGTCACGTTTAAGTTAGTTGCTGTTATGTCAAAAGAATTAACTTCTTTCCATCTTTTTGTAGGCGTACCTAATGTATACGTGTTATCAGCGTCAGGTACTATGTTACTTGCTACTTCTCCTTGAAATACAACATCGTCAGTATTTGCATCACCTAGTGTAATATTACCATCAGCACTAATATTACCTGTTGCATGTATGTTGCCTTGCACATCCATGTCAGAATCTACAATTACTTTACCTGTGCCGTTTGGTCTTAATTCTAGATTGCTGTTACTTGTATTTGTTTGAATTACATTGCTGTCAATATCAATGTCGCCTACACGCAGTTTCTTTTGGAATAGTACATTATCTAGTGTACCTAATGTGATTGTGCTTGCAGTGGTTGAAAGAGTATTATTCTCAAACTTAATGCCTGCCATTTCAGCAGTTCCGCCTGTGACAGTAAAGTTTTGTGTGCGTGTTGTTCCTATTACATCTAGATCGAATTGCGGATTAGAGTTGTTGATTCCTACACGATTGTTCGCGACATCTAGATAAAGTAGGTCTGTCTCAAAAGCTAAATCAATCCCGTTACGGACTAAGTTAGACTTTAAGAGCGGACCGGATATACGACCAACTGCCATC
>MDTE01161000.1_pt1 | contig 18736 bp, 18 predicted proteins | sample 811231 | NCBI WGS metagenome assembly MDTE01 (sample SAMN05326651, study PRJNA326480) | marine metagenome | isolation source: seawater | place: Indian Ocean: Red Sea | collected 2010 | reverse complement strand
TTTTCAACAACAAGTGACTTGGAAGCATTAACAGGTGTAAGGACAAATTCTATCTTCCAACAAACAGATTCAACGCCTAGTTATTGGTGGTATCAATCAGATGGAACTTGGAAGGCAGATGGAACAATTCCAACACCTGATGGTTGGTGGGATGCTTCTGCTTCTGATACAACAGGTGGAAGTTCTGCAACATTAGTCGATAAATCAAGTGGTGGCAATAATCTTACAGCAGTTAATGGTTCGGCAGGAACAGATATTTCACTTGTTAGTGGAGCTCAAAATAGTCTTAATGCGTTAAGATTTACACAAGATGCTGATTATATGAAAAGCACATCATGGGAAGGAAAGGGTAAACAAACAATATTTCTAGCTTCAAAAGTCACAAAGGGAACAATTAATGCAGGGTGGACATATTATATTTGGGCACAAGGAACATCCTCAAATTATAACAATTTGTTTCAAGGTGCAGGGGATAAATGGACAGTAAGAGGTGATTCATCTGATGGAACAACTAAATATATTAATTGGACAGATTGGGGTTCATGGAAATATAGAACAGTGCAATTTAATGGTTCAAGCTCATTCATAAGAAATAATGGAACACAATCATCATTAAGTTTGACATTATCTGATGATAGCGATGTTCAAGATCTTGCTCTTAATGGATATATCCCTGAAGATAGATATGGTGGCACACAAGACTTTGGTGAATTAATCATTTACAATAGAATATTATCAGAAGAAGAAATAGAAATAGTTGAAACATACCTAAAGGACAAGTGGGGATTATAATGACAGATTACAAAGCTTCTAAACGCATTGTTGGAACTTCGTCAGAACGAGAATCATTAGCAACTGCTGTGAAGTTTGATGCACAGGGTGTTTCAAGTGATCCTAGTGGTTCAGGTGCAACATTAACAGCAAGTTTGACAATAGGAAATAATTCTAACAGAGTATTAATCGTCACAGCAGGATCATATAATCAAAGCCCAACAATATCAGGTATAACTTGGACACCATCAGGTGGTAGTGCAGAAGCATTAACACAATCTGTCACAGATATTACAGGTTCAGATGGTAGGTCAGATTTATGGTATCTTATTAATCCAACAATAGGAAGTGGAACAGTCACGTGTACGTGGTCTAGTGATGCAGGGGTAAAAAGAAGGGTTGGTGGTATGAGTTTTTACAATGTCAATCAATCAAGTCCAATAGGTGTCACTAATGCTGTTGATGGTAGTGGCACAACAGTTTCAGGAACAATAACACCAACAACTACGGGTTCAGCAATAGTTGACAGTGTAATGTGGTTAACAGGTGGTGGTAGTGAAACAGCAGAACATACTTTAGGTTGGAAAACTTTGATAAATGGTGACAGGCTTCATGGTTCACAATATAATTTATCGCCTACAATTAATTCTGCAAATTCAATGCAATATGCTAATGGACAAAGTGCAGGTTGGGCATGGGTTGGTGTAGAAATAAAATGCCAAAATCAAGTAGGAATACAAACAAACTCAATTTTTGAAGATTCGACAAATGGTAAACATTACATTTGGTCAGGTTCGGCTTGGACAGAGGTGGCTTAGTCTGTGTCAGTCACAACTACATCACTATTTGATAGAACAAACAATAGGTTTGACCCAGTAGTATTTGATACTAAGCTACAATATTTAGTAGAGATAGACGGTGCCAAAACACTATTCGATACAGCATTATTTAGTGACCCACCATTTGATACATCTAGAGGTGACATTATTACATTTACTGATAGTGCAGCACAATCATTACAATCACAAAGAAGTATATCCACAAGTATATCATTATCAGATACACCAACTAGGGTATTAGCATCATTAAGGTCCATAACTGCATCTTCTATTAGTCTTTCAGACAGCCTTGCACGAGTTATGGGTGGTATTAGAAACATATCACAGTCTATAGCTATTGGTGAAACATTATCCAAAATTACACCAACTGTTAACAGGTATGTATATGATTTGGGTGCATTATTCGATAATGTATTCTTCAGTAGCCCACCATTCGACACATCTATACAAACACATCCAATAACAGATTCTGTAGAAAGAAGTGATATCAACAAGGAAACCATCACAGAACCAAGTATATCACTATCTGATAATGTATCAAGAATATACAACTCTATAAGAAATATGACAGAGAGCACAATATCGTTATCTGATAGTGTTTCAAGGCTATTCAAGTCATTTAGAACAGTTACACAATCTGTGGCATCATCTGATAATCTTAGTGGATTAGCTACCACATTTAGGTCAATTACAGCAGCAGCCATCACATTAGCAGACTCTGTTGTATCACCAAAGGGTAACTTTAGGTCATTAAGCCAATCAGTATCAATATCAGAGACAATAGCAGGCGGTAAATTAATACTAATTCCAATAAGAAATACAGTGCAATTTGTCAAAGAATTACGAAATACTAGGTATATAGTCACTGCAACTAGAGCAACCAGACAATTCATACAAACGGTGAGAAAGAATGTCACACTATAATTCTTATATATATTGGGAGGCTATGTAGAGTATGTCTGGTAAAGTACACGTAGGAGACACACACACTGATTTTCAGCTATTGGTCCAAAAAACAGGTGTTGATGGTACAAATTCAGCATTTGACCTCAATGGCTCAACTTCTGCAATACAAATGATATTTACAGACCCAAGCGATAATGAAACCACAGTTACAGCTACAATACTCAATTCTCCCGGAACAGACGGATTGATAAGATATGTAAACAGCACACCATCCCCTGCTATCAATACATCGGGTTTATGGAAATATAGAGCTAAACTCACACTTTCAGCAGGTGGAGTTTTCCAGTCTAATGATGCAACATTTGAGGTGCTTGGGTAATGCCGGGTAACCATAGTAAAAAAGATAAATTAAAAAAGAGAATTGCTTCAATAGATGGTGATATAACAAGCAAACATAAGAAAAAAAGTAAAGACAAAAATAAATTAATACATGATGCAAAAGGAGTTGCAACTAACTATAATAATCCAACTAAAGTCAAAAATAGAAAACTAAAAGGCAAGGTTAGTAAATTAAAAACTCGATTAGCTGGATTGGCTTACAGTGATAAAAAGAAAAACAGATTCCCGGTTCCTAAAGATAAAGCTGGAAAACCACTTTGGAATGAAGACGATGACGGTAACCCAATAACAAAAGAAGATAGAATGAAGAGACATAAACACGTGGGAACAGTACATTATGATGCAGCAGGAGAAAGAGTCACGAAAAAAGAATATGAATCAGGAGCACCTAGAATTACAGATAAAGACGTAGCAACACAATTAAAAAGAACAGCACAGGAACATGAACATTCAATTCACTTTAAAGGTTACAAAGGAGAATACTATAAACGAGCTAGTTTAGTTTCAGCAGAAGGCAGATATGCCAAATATTGGTTACTAAATGCCAAGCAAACAAATGGTAATGGATGGGGTGTATCACAACAATCTATTGCTAAAAACATACACAAGTTTGTAGGAAAGCCCCTAGTTGTTACAGCAAAATCATGGGTTCCAGATTCAGTTTATGGTGATGCATACGAACATCCATATTTGCCAACTAACGATATTAACAAGGTTTTAGACCATCAAGAGAAGTATAGGGTGGGTAGTATTGTTGATATTATAGAAAAAGATGGAGATTATTTTGCAAATATAGAGATAAACCAAAAGTTTGCACATATGATTTTACCACCATTCTGTAGTCCAGCTATATTCCAAAATAACCCAACAGAACCAGAAGGACAGATATCAGATTGGGAAGCATTACATTTAGCAGCATTACATGAAGACCCAGCTTATGGCTCCCGGATAGCATTACTTAGGGGTACATGCGTGGGTACACAGGATCAATGTACTGTGCAATTCAAGTCAGCTAAACAAGAAGCTAAAATAGTATGTACAAAAGACCTCAAGGGAAGACTAGCTACATTAAAAAAAAACGACAATCTTAAGCAAAGAATAGGAGCATTAACACCAAACTGGAATGAAATATTAACAAAAAATACAACTAGACCAATAATAAAAGGTGGTATGGATTATAGAGCAGGATTTGTTAGTGAAGCAGGTGATTATTACGAAGCATATCCAGAACATGAACCTTTTTTAAAAGATATTATAACAAAACATGGTGATAAAAAGTTAATTAATACATATATGCCAAAAGGCAAAAAACTGTATGAAGGTGATATTTATAACAAATGGATGAAAGACACAGGAATGATACGGACACGTTTTGACTCGTTTTCACCTGCAATACACACAGAAACAGACCCAACCGATGCACAAAGAAAAACAATAGGTAAATTTTTAAAAGATTCTAATATAGACAAACAAGATATTGTTTTTGAATATGGGCAAGATAATTTTACTGGTGTTGAAGATATATTTGATTATGACGACCCAGCTTCATCATCAGGGCATGATTCAATACGAGATAGAATACGAAGCAGACATTCTAAACTTAAGCAAAAAATAGCAGCAGTATCACCAACTGTAATGAACCAAAAAGATGGGGAAACAATAGCAAATGCATATGATAAGATGCTACATGACCCAAATAACCCCGGGGTAAAGGAGTCATATAGTGCTTTTATTAAAGAAACAGAGGACCAATTTAATGAGTTAAAGAAAAATGGATTAAGAATAGACCCAATTAAACCGGGTACAAATCCATATCAAACTGCAGATGATTTACATAATGATTTAAAGAAGAATAACCACATCTATTATTATCCATCAGAAGAAGGATTTGGAAGTACCGATAATAAATTTGGTGACCATCCATTATTAAAAGAATCTGGTGTAACATACAAGGGAAAGAAATTATTAAACAATGATGTGTTTAGAATTGTGCATGATATTAATGGACATAATTTAGCTAATAGTGATTTCTCACCAGAAGGAGAGCATAATGCATTTTTATCACATAGAAAAATGTACAGCCCATTAGCTGGTAAAGCATTGTTCACAGAAACTGCAGCTCAAGCAAACTGGGGATCATACAATAAAAAAAGTGGTGCAAGTAACAGAAAGTTAATGGAGCAAGGTAGGGTAAATGAATTAGTATTTGCAGACCAGAAAGCAGGGTTATTACCAGATGATATAATTAATACAGAATGGCATACAGGTACCTCAAGAACTGGTAAACTAAAGCAAAGATTAGGTGTGATAGGAATGCCCGAACCATTTGAAGATAGATATGAGACTGTAAAAAATACAAAATCAAATCTTAGTAGTTTCAAAATAGAAGACCCAGAAATGGATTATATCCTAGGTAAGACAGATAAAATAAGACCTAAAAAACAAGGATTAGATAGACTAGTAAAAAACAGATGGGCAAAACAAAGATTAATAAAAGGAAAACAACGTAAAGCAGGCATGTCTAAAACAGTAGCACAGATAGTTAATAGTTTCAAACAATCAGGGTTTGACCCAACAGGTACAAGCGGTATATGGGATGCACAAAACAGTAAAAATCTTAATGCATACGAAAAACCAGATTTAGAGAGAATATGGGAGTTATATGGTAGAAGAGGTATGGGCTTTAACAGTATTACTAACACAATAGAGGGTCCTAACAATGATATCGGTTTAATAGCCAAACAATTAACTGAAATAGAAGAAGAGGGCGGAATACCAGCTTTAGGGTTCGATAATGGTAGCTTAGAGGCAGTTAATGTCACATATGGTACAAAAGACGAGGTTTTAGATAAATTATTACCTCACCAGAATAGTACAGGTTACATAGATGAGGATGGTAAATTAGATATCCCGGATAACCCAAGGTATGAAGATTATTTAAAAGAAATAGAAAAAAAGTAGTTATCAGTTAGATAACAATACTTTGTTAAAGTAGTTACATGCTTTTTTGACATTTTTGCATAAATCACATTTTGCCGATTGGGGTCGTGTGTATTCTTTGTCACCTACCCAACTTTCTATGATTTTACCTTGTTTGTCTCTTCTTATGTATTCTACTTTTTTGGTCCAACTATACACTTCTGTAACAAAGCTGGAGCCACATTTACATTTTCTGGTTTCGTATAGTTGAGGTAATCTTTTTGTCATTAATGGACCTACACATGCATAATATATAAGCAGAATGCTACTTTTCCCACTATTTTTAGTATTATTATAATAATATTTCAAGTATTATTACCTTATATATAAGTAAATACCAAAGTTAATTAATAACATGACACAACTTTCTAAAACAAACTGGAAACGTTATGCACGTAATGTTCTATCAGCTCAAAGCAAAATTGCTAATGACCTGTTAGAGGTTGCAGAGGCAGAAGGCAACGGAGCAGTTGCAGGTCCTCAAGAAGTTGTTGATGCAATCGAAGAGATTGTTGAACAATTAGAAGAGGTCCAAGAAGCTATCCCAGCCGAGCCAGCAGCAGAAGAAGTAGAAGTAGAAGCAGAAGCCCCAGTCGAGGTAGAAGCTGAAGCAGTAGAAGCACCAGTCGAAGAAGAGGAAGAAGAATTAGTTGCAAAACTACGTTCTCAAGTTGCAGCACTAAACCGCAAGGTTGATGCTCAAGAAAGAGAAAAAGTTGCACAAGCTTATTCCGATTTATACGATGATGTTAAAGTTGCTCAAGCAAAATTCGATGAGGTAATTGCATCTAAAGATTCAGTTTCTGCATGGCAATCTAAAATCGCAGCCATCCAAAGTTACAGAACAGAGACTAAAGGGGAATCACAATACGTTAGCCCAACTAACACTTCAGGATTTTTATCCAGAAGCAAAGTTGCAAAACTAGCTGGTGATTATTCCCACCTTTAGGAGGAATCTGAAATGGCATTTGGAAACACACCAGCAGGAACAATCGTCAGAGAAACAATTATCTCTACACGAAGAATCCCTGTAAAGGCATCTACTACCATAACCAAAGGAAATGTTTGTGAATTGAGCAGCGGATATCTTATCCCTTGTGCAGCATCAGGTTCACCAACCGCAGATGTAGCACACTTTGTTGCACTAGAGACAGTGGACAATAGCAGCGGTGCAAACGGAGCTGTAACAGCTCCAGTAGCAGTATCTGGTCACTACGTTACCGTAGTAGCAGATGGTGCAATTAATCCGGGTGCAAGAGTTCAAATCTCTGCATCAACAGCAGGACAAGTTATCACAGCAGCAGGAGATATCGACATTCAAGTCGGAACTTACTTCGGTAAGGAAGGAGGAATTGTTGCAAAATCAGCAAGTACACCATATCTCGAATCATACACAGACGATCAAGACTTTCCACCAGTTGCAGCAGCAGACGGTGACGTAATTGAGGTGTTACTAATCTAGGTGATTATTATGCAGGCTAGAATTAACACACGCAAAGAAGATTGGAACGGAAAACAGTTATGGCGTAACCCTGTCGATAACAGAGTTTATGCTACAGACGGTGCTCCAACCTACAGCTTCGATGAAGCAAATGGATACCCAATCTATGATTATAACGTACACTTTGATGCAATCAAAACAGCAAAAGATCAACTAGGAACATCTTACGCACATGATGCATTCTTAGACAGCGAATTTAAATCCGTTGCAGAAGATTATGTATCAGACATTAAAGCCGGTGGTCGTCAAAAACTAGCAGCTTTAAGATCAAACGTAAACTCCGCAGTCGACATTGTTAACGTATGGGAAACCGTATTAGGCAAAAGAGACAGAGTTTATGCAGGTAAGAACCTAGCAAAAGAAATTGCTGTACCAAACCTATTGATTAGCATCGACACCGTAACCAAGTTCAATGGTATGACAAGACTAGATGAGGGTCAAAGAGCTCCTCTCAAAGAATTGCCTTATACCAGAGCAAACTTCACCGCACAAAAGTACGGATTGAAGTTCATTATTCACGAGGAAGCAAGATTGAAAAACGTACACAACGTTTTGCAAGACAGCATCCAAGTTGCATCAAACAAGATTGAGCAAAAACAATCCTTCGATGTAATCAGTGAATTAAACACAAACTTGACAGCTCAAGCAGCTACAGGAGTCTGGGATACATTTGTCGCAAGCACAGACCGTTCAACCAACGACCCAACCGTAGATATAGGAATTGCTTCCTTGAACATCGAAGGTTCAGGTGTAGGTGGTAAAATGAACAGAGTCGGTATGCACCAACTAACATACGCAAAATTCACTGGAAACACCTTCTTAAGAGGCGTGGCTTCCAACGGTCCAAGAGATTATTCTTATGAACCGGGAACAAGCGAATTGTCAGGCATTCCGGGTGTAGGTCTTGTACTAGACAATAGTATTCAACAAGGCGAGGTTTATGCAGTAGATACAGAATTAGAACCAACATGTGCCCTATTCCAAGGACCACAAAGAGTTGGTACACAGCACGATGAGGAGACAGGAGATGACAAATACTTTGTTATTGACTATCACCTAGCAGCTATAATTCAATCTGAAACTGGTAGACAAATTACTGGATGTACAACACCATTAGCTTGGTAGATTAATATCTCCAACTAACCCTTCTTTTTTTTATTTGACAGCTTATGGGCGACCATACAACACCCTGCAGATTATGTAGAGAGGAACACGTAACGATATTGGAAGGATTATGCATAAGATGTTTTAAGAAAGAATTGGGAAGAGATTAGCCTTTTTTAACCTTAAATACTTTGAAATAGTAGGTTTTATATGGTCAAAGGAACAGGTCCGGGTGGAAATAAATTCGTAAATAGAGGTACTATCTCATCAAGAGCAGGTATTACACCACCAGCAAAAAAGCATAAAAAAGGAACAAAAGGAATATACACACAGCATTCTGATGCAAGTGGAAAACCTATCAGCCAATTACAATTTGAAAGAGAAAGTGCAGGAGGACCATTAGAAAATAGAGATACACCTACAGTTAGAAGCAGAAAACAGAAAATTAACAGATTAAAAGGAGGCTCACTTAAAGCAAGATTAGCAAATATTAGACTAGCAAACGTCTATGAACCAAATTTTAAACCAAACCCAAATGTAAAGTCAAAACCAAGTGATTTTGGTACAAAGGCACAACCACCGGGAGCAGAACCAGTTAAGGTCAGAGACCCACCTAAAAACAAACGCAGCAACAAATACATGAAAAAGAGAATTTTTGGTGCAGCTAAAAAAAAAGAACAACTAGACCATCATGTTAAAAACAAAGAAGGCTGGGATGAAATAAAACGAGAACATTATTCAGACCAACCTGAACCACCTTACACAGAAGAAATGGAAGAAGCTGAATATGTTGACGGTAGAAGAACCGAAGTAAGTAAATATTAGAATAGTTATATAGTAGTAATACCCAAATATTATTAATGCCGAAGAAAGAACTAAAACCAGAAGATTATTGGGCTCAATATATTGTTAGAACAAAGTCAGATGGCAAAGAATATGTCTATGCACTTGTAAGACGAAGATATTCTGATGATGATATTGAATCAAAAGGTCCGGGTTCATACCTAGGGGTTTCAGAAGAAGATAGATTTGAAATCATTACAGATACAGACCCAGAGTCAGATTCTTTTGGTAAAAGAGTTCCAAAACCAGATTCACAACCTGTTGGTAAAAAACTAAAGTTCACATTACCATTTAATCAGAAGAACATAGCTGATTTTAAGAAAATGTGTGCAGCAGTAGGTACACCATTTGGAGAAACCAAATTATATTGGAAATTCAAAGAACGTACTATTACATCAGAAGATGAAAATGACTTTTGGACAGTAGATTGGAGTGAAGCTCACAAGAGATTCATCCATGGCAAACAGGTGATAGAAATTGAGCAAAAGAATAAGCATGACGATAGACCCAGAGGTACTAGAAAAGCTTAATCGATATGTCGATGAGTTTGCATTAGGTGCAGAAAGGAAAAATCGAAGCTTATTTCTGAATAACTTAATTCAGAAGCATGTGCCCGATTCTCCACCACAATAATTTTTTTTACATTTCCGAAAAATAATCAGGTGAAAAGTAGGGTTCATCTTAAATCAGAGTATGCCGTAATTTAATCAATGACATGTAATCTAAAAGAAAGGGTAACAGAAATCCTAAAGTCCGGAGACTTTGAACTAGAAGCAGATGGTTGGACCCAATACGCACCAGAATACTTCTACAAGTCAGGATTTCCAGAAGAGTTCATCGAGCCACTTATCGCCACCTTCAAAAGTGATGGTAGTTGGAAAGGTAGCCTCTGGAAGGACCAAAATAGGGCTTTAGTGGTTTTGGCAAAAATCAGGGAGTACGAAAACGTAGATGATATTCCAGACGAAATAGTCAAGGAATTTGATGAAGTCTACATTCCAGTAGCCCAAGGTGTCTATTACCTAGACTTTCTATACGCATTGGCAGAGCTCTACGGAGTCGAGGAAGCGGGTGCTTCTTTCAATGGCAGAGGATTTAGAGCTAGTGCATACAAAGATGCTATAGAAACTGCAGTCGGATTAGAAATCCCTGCATAACCTCCTTTTTTTCTTTTTTATATACAAGTAATTACTAATATACTGTATGGCAGTAGCAACAGCAGAAACTATTAAGACCCAAATTCTAGCAGGTACATATCCAAGTGGAACTTTAGAAACAGGTAATGTTTTTGATTATGTACAATATGAGAAAAGAAGAATGTACCCAAGTTGTGAGATTTTAACAATACAACCAGAGTCTACAGTAGAGACAAAAAAGACTACAGAGACCACAGTTGGATTTGAGATTAGATATTTTGTTAAAAACCTAGGTATTAGGTCAGATTCTATCCTAACTCAAAAATCAGTAGAAGATGAGATTAGAAGTCAAATAGAAGCCATGACATTACAGGACCATAAAGTAGTTCTAGAGTCTAAAGTTTGGCAAAGAGAACAAGTAGGTAAATTTGGAGCAGATTTTCCTCCATATATGGTATCAACATTAAGAGTTACAGTAAGACAAATTACACCATCAACAGCAACAGCAGATGGAGTCTTAAAATTTGATGTTTCAGAGTCAAGTGTAGATAATGCCCCTAGTGGTGATTATACATATACAGAAGTTTATGATGTAGACCTATCAGAAGGATACAAAAGCATTCCAGAAAAACACTCCGGGTCAAACTTTCCATTACGTTATGCAGGTGATTTTGCTGGTAATTTAATATGTAATATACCAATAAAAGCAGCCGATTTAGGTACTACAGGGGAAAAACTAAACAAATTAATCACATTAAGAACAACCGGGGAGCACCCAGATGTCACATTTATCTACACAAACAAAACAGGTGGTGAATCACCAAGCACAATAACAGAGACCTTCACAGTAAAACCAGATACCTTACAGAGATTGTACAGATATCAAGACACAGTTGTATACAGATTAACCGCAACCGTCACCAATCCAAGCACAATTACCGTATCGTAAGATTCTTATATCGGAACCACGTAAAACAGTCATGTGGCTAGAATCTAGTTATAACCAAAGCTAGACAGGCATTTTGTATCCTCCTTTGAGGGTACTTTTGGGCTTCATTGATGCCACTGTTTAATCTTTATATGCTACAAAATAGAATATAATATATGGCAGATTTAGGCAATACCGCACAAGCAGTTAATGCTAAACAAATGCAAATATTCATTGGTAGTGTTTCTAATGAATGGAAATTAATCCAAAATGCAAGAGTTATGATTTCACATCCTATTTTTAGAGAACCAACGACAGCCGGTGGTGTAGTAACATACACAGGAGCACCAGACCACAGTATATCAGGTTCATTATTATTTACAAGAGATGAATGGAATGATGGTTCAGCTAATGATATTAGTTCATTAATCACAATAGCAAATGGTGAAGCACCAGCTAATTCATGGCTAGTGAAATTTACTGATGTTTCAGGTGCAGCAACAAACGCAACATTAACATTTGCAAATTGTAAATTATCGGTTGTTGACATTTCAAAAAGTGCTGAAGGAGCAGTAAAAGCAGACATTACAGTAGTTTGCCCAGACGAACCAGCTACATCATAGTGATGTGTGATGAATAATGAGCTTAAATCTCACCAAACAGAGAATTACTTCTGCTAAAGGCAGAGTGGATAAGTATATCGACCAAAATATCTTAACATGGGCTACCGAAGAGATTCTATTACCCGGACACACTGATATACAAAAAAGTGTATCAAGTGCAGCAGCAGAAGGTCTTAAACTAGAAAAAACAGGATTTATGAAAATTGATTTAACATGGGAATATTATGTTGACGATAAACCAGTTCATTTTTACCTAGAACATGGTACTAGACCCCATACTATTAGAGCAAAAGGCAAGGATAATGGAGGTGCTGATGTATTACATTGGAAAGGACCAAGCGGTGGATTTGTAATTGGTGATGACCATTTTGCAACAGAAGTTAGACACCCGGGTACACAGCCAAAAAAATTAGTAGAAGGAATTAAAGAAGAAAGATTACCGAGATTACAAGAACGAGTAATAAGAGAGGTAAATAATTTTATGGAGATTGATGCATTATGAGTGCAAGAGATGATAACGTAGTTAGAGTACCAATAGAAATCAAAACAGAAGACATAGCAGAGATACAAGATTTAATACAAAAACTATCTGAAGCAGAAGGTGATATTACAAGAATAAAATCAACTGGAATAACATCTGGTGCTATGCCACAAACTAGAGGTGGTCAAGCAAGAAGAGCAGGCGGGCAAAATGTAACTACAGAAGGTAGAGGTGGTATTTTTAATAAACAAGACGAAGATGAATCATTACCAATGTCATTTAGAGATAGAACAGGCAGACAAGCCATGCAAAGAGGTAATAGATTTAAAGAATTAGAACAACGTGTTGATGATTTAGCAAACGAAAGAATGGAAGAAACAATGGGATTAATGGACCAAATGTTGGGTATGGCAGCAGGTTATGTACCATTTATTGGTGGTGGTAAATTAGCAGCATTCGCACAACAAAAAATTGGAAATAAAATAAAACAATCAGCGGGTGGAATGACAGTACCAGCCGGTCAAGCAGCAGGTGGATTTGTTACACCGGCTGGGGGTGGTGGAAGAGCTGCAGCTTTAATGACAAAAATAGGTTCAGTTGCAAGATTCGCAGGACCAATAGGTGCAATAGTTGGTGGTGTTATAGCTGGTATAATGGCAACAAAAGCAATAACAGATTGGTTACAAGGTCCGGGTGGATTCTGGGATATTCGTTATAAAAGAAAGATAAATCAAGAAATGGATCCATTCTTAGAAAGAAGAGAAAAACAAGAAATAAATATTGGATTAAGAACAGTAAGAGTAACAAGCACACCTGCTGTTAGAGGAAATAATCAGGTTTTCTCAACACAGGAAGCTGTTAGAAAAGGAATACCAGTGTATAATGGAGAATTTGAAGCATTTAGTAAGGGGTTGTATATAGGTGGTTAGTTACATTTGGAGAGATGCAGCAACAGTAGGAGCAGCATCATCAGCAAACAAAATAGCATTTGAATTAACAACAGGAACAGATGATAATGGTCATATTCATCAATCAGAGTTTAAAATAGTAACAGCATTAGCAGATAATGAAAAACCAAATGCAAAATTAAACGAGTTGCAAGATACACAGGTTGATTCTATAACAGTAACAATAACAGGCTCTATAGAAAATTATCAGGCAGATGGTGATGCAAATGCTGTAATTGCAAAAGTTAAGAATTTTATGTGTGACAAAAAAACAACATCTTCATACCCAAAAGGTAGATTTGGCATGGCATTAAATGATTTTACAACATTTAATGTAAACCCATCAAGCACATTGGGTTATATGATACAGGATTGGACATGGGTAAGAGATGGAGATACCCCGGGTAAAACATCATTTATTGCTACTTTAAGATTAAATGGTACCATTTTAACATCAGGAACAGAAGAAAATGGAACCTATACATGGTGGTCCTAGATGGCAGATTGGTCTTATACAATCACACATTATTATTCTGGTGGAACACAAAACATTTCATCTGATATAATTTCTATTCCGTTATTTACAGATACAGGTAGTGGAGAAGTTAACGAAGCCCAAATTGTATTAAATGCTATAGGGGGTCAATATATTTCTGCAAACATAAACAGTAAAACAATCATATCACAATATGATAGAATAAGAATAGCAGTATCAGATGGATTGACAGCACAGGGTACACAACGAGGGGCATATGATAAATTTTTCTATGTTATGAAAAAACAACCAATTAAATCAAAAGATAGTGGTGTTAGACTACAATTAGAATTACTAGGAACTGAATCATATTTACAAAGAATACAATATGCAAAACCACATTATTTTGAATCACCATACGAGGTTTTTAAATCAATAGGTCAACTTTACAATGAAAATAGGGGGTCTTCATCCAATATGCCTACCATATCAGGGCATGATAGTACAACTTATAATAAACTACCAGACTGGATTATTAATACATATGATTTCGGTGTAAACGAAGATAACTGTTTTGATAGAATGGGTGATGTTATTGACTCTATGGGTGCATCACAATCTGCAGGGGGTGCTCTTGATTTTTATGATTTAAGATTCACATATACAAACAATGGATTAACTATACACCCTCATGTTTTTAGTTCTGGTAACCCCGGAACAGGCAGTAATGTTGGTTCATATCCAATAGTCACAATTAATAATTCAACAGCAGTAAATGTGGGTGAAACCGATGGTGGTATAGATGCAAAAACAGGCACACAGGTACTAGCATGGGGTGCAACAGAAAGTGGTTCATTACCAACTGATTTTTCTAAATTTTGGGCAAGACAACAATGGTGGAATCTATTTTTCCCAAATTGGGATAGTAACACAACATATCAAACAGGTGCAAAGGTTAGTCATGTTGTAAGCGGTAAACGAAATAACTATATTTCTGCTACTAATAACAACACATCAACACCACCTACTAATTGGACATTACAAACACCTGCAATATATTATGGTGATGATTATCAATATTCACCTTGGACATCTGATAAAGCAGTATCTATATGGACTAATGGTTCTGCAGACCCTACACATAGTTATGGATTAAATGATTCATCAGGTAAACATTATTTCTGGGATCATAATTTAACAATTAACGATGGTTACTTTTGGAGAACAACAGCAGATGTAAAATCAACATCAGATGAAATAGGTTCTACACATGGTTCAAAAATACCTGCTGAATATTGTTACGATACCACAAATAATGGAACAGGTGACTCATTTTATAGGGGATTAAGAGTTTTAGTAGTTGGAAACCCAACTGCATATAATAGTAAATATTTTGGTTATTCAGCAAGCTCTGCTGCAGATGCAAAAGATGTAAACGGTAAAAGAATTGCTAACAGTGTATTACAATATGATGGTACACAGTGGAAAGTTTTTGCAAGACCATTTAAGGACCAATTTGATAGTACATCCGACCCATTAGGTGTTCAATGTACTGTTATGGATGAAGCAAAAACATACAGATTCAATAAAAATAGTAATAGTACATGGGATGATATAACAGATGATGATATGGGTAATGATGCATTCCATCCTATTATATATGAAAATAGTGCGTATAAAATAACCAATGTACCGGGGGTATTAGCAGATGATACGGGTAGTACAATAAAAGATGTTGATGATAGTGATGGTCCTTATAGTGGAGACCCTTGGGATTCAACAAATGCAAACTCTGCAGTAGAAGTTGTATATGATTGGGCACCTGTTGATGTTAAAGCAAAGGATGCAATAGTTTTACCTGCAGCAGGTGGTACAAGAGATAACGAAGACTTTTATCAAGTTGGTGCATATATTAGTACACGATTTCCATTTCCTATAACATCATACAACAGTATAAATGAAAGTGTGGGTGATATATATGGTGGTGGAACATTAACAGGAACCGATGCTGTAAAAGAACCTGCCACTATTGACACACAAAATATGCATATGACACATGATGGTAAAAAAGGATTTAATCACTCAACATCAGAAGATTTAGGTCAACTTAATGCAATAGCATTTAACATTAAATTAAAATATCAACAAAAAAGTGCATTAACAGGAAACGCATACAAAAATGTAGTTGGTGAAGCGGGTGCTAATTTTAAAATGAGATGTGCCTTATGGGATACTGATGATAATTGTGTTATTCAAGATTTTACAATATTTTTCCAAGACCATTGGCAATCAATAGTTTTACCAATTAGTGGTTTTCAGATTTTCAAATCAAGAGAGCCAAGATATGGAAGTAATATTGAATATTTCTTTATACAACCAAAAGGAATAGATGTACAAAATATCTTTGTATGGAGGAATCTAAAAGCAATATCAATTTATACAATAGACCAGTATGATGAATATGGTAGATACGCACCGGGGTTATCAGGTAGATATTGTGATGGTGCAGATACAGCAAGAAGAATATATCTAACATTAGATGCATTAAGATTCCAAAAACCATTATTAGCAACAACAGGAGCTTTAACAGGAGATGTTATACAACCAGATTTCATTGAAAAACCAGAGATTAGTAATTACGAACAATTAAAGAGTGATGCAGAAGCAGAAAAACAAAAACACCTACACCAAAGAGTGGAATTTGATGTAACAACCACAGGAAGATTTGATGTTGGTTTTGGTGATTATTTCAATTTAACAGATGAAGATATCATACCAAGTAATTTAGAAGATAGTACCGATACAATAAAATTAGTAGCAAAACGAATTGAATATTCTATTAGCAAACCTTTAAATGGTAAAGGTGGCTTCTTAAGACGTATACGAGGAGTAAGGAGATTTACATAGAATGGCAAGTAAAGCAACACATCGAAAAACAACAGTAGATGTAATTAAACAACAAAAGAAAAACGCTAAAAGATTAGCTGGTCAAGCAAGACAATCCGCATCAGGAGTAAGTGCTGCAGCCTCTTCAACTACATCATTGGCACCATCATCACAAGGAAATAGTGCGGGTGCAAACATAGCATCATATCTAAGAACAGCGGGTGATACAATGATAGGTCCACTTGCTTTTTGGAGAGGTACCAATACATCAATTTATCCATCATCATCTAATAATAATACGTTGGATATTTCATCATCAACAGGTTCATACTCAAGCCATGTTATTTGGTTTGCATCAGGTTCTAACACATTAGAAATTATATCAGGTGCAGCATTTAACGGTCAGATATTGTTTTTAGAATCAACTCAAACACTTACACAGACTATAAAAGACAGGTCCAACACTAGCGGTGGTAATACAGGTAATATTAAAACATTAGATGGAAATGACTTGGCTTTAGGAACAGACAAAACAATAGTGTTGTTAATGTATTCTGATGTTGATAGTTTGTGGCATCAAGTTTCTAACCCAGCGGGTGGGGGTAGTGGTGCAACAAGAGAACTAGATAACTTACAAAATACAGCAGTAAATGTTCATCTTTTACCTACTACAAGTGGCAACAAGAATTTGGGTTCAGTAGATAAAGAGTGGGCTACATTATACCTTTCAAGTGGTCTGTATTTCGGAACAGACCAAAATAGTAGTACGTTAAATCATACAGATGGGTTATTATTTAACATAACTGACGATAATGATTGGTATGAATTTCAAATTGATGGTGACAGAAAAATGAGTATCGGTGACACGAAAACTATTATTGATGGTGATTTAGAACCTGACACTGATAACACTAGGGATATAGGTTCAACAAGTAAAGCTTGGAAAAGAATTTTTGCAGAAACAGGAATGGAAATATTTGGAACAACAGGATATTTGGACTTGGAAGGTTCATCATCATACATTGTTTTTTCAGATGGTGATGATTTTAAAATTAAAAATGCAAGTACAGGATTAGAATACGAAGTTGCAACAGGTGATTATCATAGATTCCAAGTTAACAATGTCACAAAATTTCAAGTGGGTGGTTCAAGTTGTTCATTAGATGGTGGTATGTTTATTGGTTCAGCAGATGGTGTAGAAGTTGGCTACAAAGTAAACAATCAAGCATTAACAGTTGGTAGTCAGGGAAGTATGATACACCCTTACATTTCTAATACAGAGAATAATCCTACTGATTCTGATTTAGATGGTTGGTTCGGTGATCAAAACGGTGCATTAGGTATTCAGTATTATTCAACAACAGGGCAACATAGAATTTGGATTAGGTCTAATGATACTTGGGTTAAGACATTTGGAACATAGATACATTTTTATGTGATAATAATAATCAGATATTATGGGATTATTAGGATACCTAGAAACTCTAGTAAACAACGCTGAAATAAAAATCCAGCAATTAGAACAACAGCTTCAAATCCAGCAACAAAGAATAGCACAGTTAGAAGAAGAGTTGCAAAACAACACTGTTAAAGAAGTTGTAGAGTTAGAAGACAAATAGTATGATTTATAAGAGGAAAAGTATTACTGTATTACAATGAGTGCACAACAAGAAGTACCACCTTCAGAAAAACAAATTAACTATCTGAAAAGATTAGGCTATACAGGTGACCCACCTACTTCTATTAAAGAAGCAAGTCAGTTAATTGAAAAGCTAGCAGGTAACAACACAGGGAAGAGCACAAACAAAACGTTTGTAGCATCAGTACCTGTTAAAACAATCGATACAACAAAAATAGACTTACATGCTTCCGAACTAGAAGTAATACGAAAAGAGACACACGAGATTGTTCAAGTTAT
>MDTE01148389.1_pt1 | contig 18740 bp, 16 predicted proteins | sample 811231 | NCBI WGS metagenome assembly MDTE01 (sample SAMN05326651, study PRJNA326480) | marine metagenome | isolation source: seawater | place: Indian Ocean: Red Sea | collected 2010 | reverse complement strand
CTCATCCGAAGATGTGAGGCTCCTCGTTCGACTTGCATGTATTAGGCACGCCGCCAGCGTTCATCCTGAGCCAGGATCAAACTCTTCGTAAGAAACTTCCAGTTCAGGCCACACCATGGCCTGATATATTTCTATTGACCCGTTAATCACTTTCCTATCACTATACAGTTGTTAAAGTACCTCTGCCAGACTATTTGTACAATTGCAATACAGACACAAAAAAACGCCGATGCTATTGCATCGGCACAACTAGACCTGCAACAGTGAACTGCCCGGTGTCTAGCGCGTCCTATTTCATTTGAACGGTTCACCTGATATTCAGGTCAACGTGGTCTTGCAGCCAGGAGGATTTTAGCACTACGGTATTCCTATGTCAAGGGTAATAACTTTTCAAAGACTAAGGTGACCAGTGCTTACATATCCTGCCGTCCTTCTAAAGCACGCATAAGTGTAACCTCATCAGCATACTCCAGATCTCCCCCAACTGGCAATCCGCGAGCCAATCTTGTAACACGTACTCCACCACCAGATAGCCTCTGATAAATATACATGGCAGTAGCTTCTCCTGATAAATTTGGGTTGGTAGCTATAACCACCTCTTTTAATTTGCCTGAGCTTACCCTTTCTAAAAGCTCATTGATTTTCAAATCATCAGGACCAACTCCATCCACAGGCGATATAGAACCATGGAGTACATGATAAATACCTTTGAACATACCAGCTCGCTCTATTGCCATAACATCAAGGGGTTCCTCCACTACACACAAAGTAGAGGTATCTCGCCCAACATCTGAACATACCGTACAAGGATCAACGTCAGAAGATCTGATATTGTAACAAATAGAACAAAAACTTGTGTCAGTCTTTAGTGATACCAAGGCTTCTGCAAGAGTGACTGTCTGCTCATCCGCAGCACGCAATAGATAAAAAGTTAATCTAGAAGCAGACTTAGGTCCTATACCAGGCAATCTTGAAAACTGATCTATGAGTTTCTGTACTGGCCTAGGTATAGCCCCAACTGAATTCAAATTCACGACAACCCCAAACCAAGACCTGATGTTAATTTTTCGAGACGACTCGCTGCCAAAGATTGCGATTGTTCAATAGCTTCATTAACTGACTTAACCAATACATCTTCTAAAGACTTAGCATCAACACTGGCAAAAAATTCCTTGGAAATCAGAATGTTTTCAACTCGCTGGTCACCAGTGATTTCAATAGTGACACCACCCTCGCTAGAAACTACAGTTACAACTTCCTTTGCTAAAGCACTGCGAGTTTTTTTCATCTCTTCCTGCATTTGTTTAAGCTGCTGTATTTGCTTAAATTTGCCCTTTATGCCCCCTGCCCCTTTAGATAATTTGTTTGGTTTGTTTTTTTGTCTGCTCACTATTTTCTCCTCAATGATTTTTCCCGAACTTTAGCCCCCAATTCCACTCCCATTGCCACAGCCCCATCATCAGACACATCAATGCTTGCATCGGTAGTCTCTTGCATATCCATTAAAGTGAATTGTACTGCCAAAGAATGTCCACTAATAGCCATAATAGCATTTTGTATATGTATTATCATTTCAGGCTTATCAAGCTTAGATATAGCAAATTGCTCTTTTACAGCAATTTGGACCACATTATTCTCTATGCTTAAAGGTACACACCAATCTAGCAATGCTGGCAAAGTATGGTGAGAAGACCTGCTGCTCGATATGATCTCTTTCCAAAGCGTATTTAATTCAGTGATTGTAATCCCATTAGTATCTGAACTCACAGTGCCCGTACCATCACCGACTGTACTGCTTCCGACAACATCATTTAGTTGATCTTTGTCTAATTGATCTTTGTCTAATTGATCTTTGTCATCACTTATCCGAGCTGGCTCACTATCATTGAAACCGCCAGTTTTTGATGCAATCCCTATTGCATTTACAAAAGCAATCTCGAGACCAAGCTGTGGTTGCCACCCACTAGTGTTGTCACGTGCAGCTTGATCAAAAGCCTGCAGGCACGACACAATTTGTTTTGAATTAAGCAACGTCTCACATTGGCTCATCAAAGCCAGTGTCTCGCTAGATGCATCTACCAGACTTGCATTCCCAGTGCCGCACATCAAAACACCTCGCAGAAAACTTACTATCTGTCTAGCAATCTGATTGGGATTTCCACCATCATCTACTGCATTATTAATAAGTTCGATCCCTGAAGACAATTTACCATTAGCAAGAGCACCGACAATAGCTGCCACCAAGGTATCAGTCGTTGTTCCAAGAATATTTTGTATGCTCTTTAAAGTAACTGTACTCTCAGGACCTATCATGACCTGATCCAACAAGCTTACTGCATCGCGTAGACTACCAGTGGAACTCCTAGCCAACGCATATAAGGCATCATCATCTATTTGAATTTTCTCCTGATGTGCGATCATCTTCAATCTTTCAACTATGTCATTGACTGAAATCCTGCGAAATGTGTGGCATTGACATCTTGACTTAACTGTAGCTGGCACCTTGTGCAACTCAGTGGTAGCTAGAACAAAAACAGCATGCGGAGGTGGTTCTTCGAGAGTTTTTAATAAGGCATTAAAGGCAGCACCGGAAAGCATATGTACTTCATCAACAATATACACCTTGTAGCGTCCCTGACTAGGCGCATAATTGATCTTCTCCCGTAAGTCACGTATGTCTTCAACACTATTATTAGAAGCAGCGTCAATCTCCATTAAGTCTAGAAACATCCCGGATGTTACAGAAACACAATGGTCACATTTGTTACAAGGTCGCATAGATAAATCGGTTTCCAAGCAATTTAGTGATCTTGCTAAGATACGTGCTACTGTTGTCTTGCCTGTACCTCTAGGACCAGCGAAAAGATATGCATGTACAGTTTTGCTAGCAATCACAGCGTTCCTAATAGTATCTACCACAGTGGTCTGACCTGAAACATCATCAAACTGAGTAGGACGCCACTTCAAGTACAATGTTCTAGATTCGACCACCATTGTTTACTCCCTTATATTTGAGCACAATCCAGCTTCTACAAGCTACAATCATTGAATCTCATAATTTGCGTGTATATTACCACTAGGATCCACCAAACTTATTTTTATACCTGATTCCCATTGAGCCTCTGATTTACCCCAATAAAGGTCGGTCACGGTGTTGTTTCCAATAGATGTATTCACTGTCACTTGTCCACTCTCATGTAGACTAAGTTCAGGAAATACATAAGTGTCGCCGGCTGAACTCACAATTGACCATCCTAATAGAGATAGCGTGGTACCCCAGTTAGCTACAACCAAGCTTTCAGTTTCCAAGTTACCAACAGAATTCACTGAACGTATTTCTAGGCTATGTGTTGATTCTGATACAGGCAAACTATCTGAATCAAATACAGCAACCGTCTCTATAGCTGATTCAGTTGCCATAGGTCTTTCAGTTGGCTCTAATGATTTCGTAACGGGAACAATTAAGATTTGATCTATTGCTAATCTGTTAGGGTCAACAATATTATTCTCCTGCATGAGTTCTTCAACAGTAAGATCAAACTGTAACGCTATGCGCCCAATTGTATCGCCTGCACGCACACGATATGTTGTTGAGTCTTGCGATGTTTCATTACTAATGTCATGATCAATCTGATCTTCTCGAATCACACTATGTTCGACATTTGCAGACTCAACTGGAGTGAGACCGATATTTGCGTAAGGTTTTTGATATCTTTCCCAATACATTAGTACGGCAACTGCCACAGCAGCTGAAACAAAAACATTTAATAGCAGATAACCAACCCAGCGAGTAATATTCATACTACCCATCTCTCAAAATTGATGATACACCTAGTTGCTTTCACCAGCAAATGTATTCCCGCATAAAGTATGAAATTATATTTGGCAACACAGCTATTTTACAAACCAGAAATGAACCAGTCGTGAATCTAATACACTAAGGACGTCAATTAATATGGGCCCGCCTGGATTCGAACCAGGAACCGGTCGGTTATGAGCCGACTGCTCTGCCGTTGAGCTACAAGCCCTCTTCTGAGCGGGCGACCGGATTCGAACCGGCGAATGTCAGCTTGGAAGGCTGATGCCTTACCACTTGGCGACGCCCGCAAGCAGTCGGGGTGCGCGGACTCGAACCGCGGACCCCCGCGTCCCAAACGCGGTGCGCTACCAACTGCGCTACACCCCGCAATCGCGTGGGAGTATAGCTCTACACTTGCTTGAAGTCAAGATAAGAAACAATACTCCATATCACTCCAAAGATTCAGCATCTTCATTATCACAATTAGTAGACGATTCGATCAACTTATCGTTAAGAGAAGTTTCTGACTTTATCTCTAAAGCAAAAGCAAACTGCTCTTCAGCGAGACAGTAATCCTCTTGTTGAAGTAGTACTTCTCCATAAACAGTTCGAGCTGCCCACAACTTACTGGATGTATCACGAAAATTCGGCGCAATTTGGTGTAATATAATTAGATTGTCTATGACTATTGTCCAATTAATATCCCAGAAAGTAGAAGCTGATTGATACAAAGATGCCCACCTACGACGTTGATTAGCTACCTCATCTAATGCAGTAATTTGTTCTGCATGTTCCAAATCTGCCAAGCCAAGTTCAAGATCTCCAACTTCAATGCGTTGAATACCTCGATTGCGCAAAGCCACAAATAGTATCCCATCTACTACATCACCATCATAGCTAGCACCGGATGCCTTTAAAGAGTCAATATTACTTATGACATTCTGCCATTCTTGATCAGAGTAAGCCGTCCTAATAATACTTAAGCTTTCTTCGCTTGTCATCGAATCTTGTATTGCTATGATAACTTTGGTGGGTTCTACAATCGGTATGGCGGTAGTATCCAGCTTAGTCCTCGTTTGATCCAGTAAATCGGTGGCTCCTGCGTAGTTCGGTTCGACATTCACAACAAACTCCAGTCTCTCGACTGCCATTTTATACTGACCCATGTCAATATTCTTACTAGCCAAATCATATTGCACAGCAACCTCACGAGCCATAGCGGTGGCTGCAACCATCTTGTTCTGAGCAGTGCCCACCTTGTAACCTGCGTATGCCATAATGCAAAGACCCACGACAAGAACAGCAATAATTGATAGACTAATAACAAAAGGAGACGTATCAAAACTTGTGACCGACTTCGTTTGCTTTTCTACTGTATTGGACACAATGGCGTGTTCCCTGTCAGAATACAAGTCAGATAAGTTCGTCTTGGGTGGTCCATTCATAGTGTGCTGATTATATCCTTCTGATAGATACATGTCTAATTATATGGACATCTCGACCACGGTCCACTTGATGTGATAAGATGGATACAAGAACGACAGAGAGAAGATGTACATATGCACTTACAGAGAGGTAAGTTTACATTTAAAAAGAAAAAACGTGATAGGTATGGACGCGTTATTATTTATCTTGTTCTAATATTTATTGGTCTCTACATAATCCGCCAACGACAAACCGAAGTTATTAGTGCACCCTTCGTCCCTACACCCACTGCAACCCGTAGCGCTTTATCTTTTGTGCAAGAAGCAGAAGCTTACTTCTCATCCGGCAAAATTTCTGAAGCTATTGAAAGCTATGAGCTTGCCACTGCCGCTGACAGTAGCGTTCCTGATCACTGGATAGAATTGGCTCGACTCCAAGTCTATGATAATAATCCGAGCAAAGCATTAATGTCTGCCGATAATGCTATAGCTTTGGATGAAGAAAACAGCATGGCTCATGCGGTCCGTGCCCTAGCTCTAGATTGGTTAGGTGAATTTGATGATGCAACCTTGTCAGCTGTGCGCGCAATACAACTCGATGGCAAAAATGCACTTGCGCACGCCTATTATGCAGAAATACTTACCGACACAGGTAGATACGCACAAGCTGGAGATGAAGCCCGCTTAGCAATTAGTCTGAATCCTAATAGCATGGACGTCCATCGTGTTTACGGTCAATTTCTAGAAAGTGTGGGAGCCTATGAAGATGCTATTATTGAATACCAAATTGCCGCTACAATCAACCCAAATATAGCATTGTTGTATATAAGGCTTGGGTTAAACTATCGCGTTCTCGGAGACTATGACACTGCTATAGAATACTTCCAAAGAGCTAGCTCACTAGATCCGAACGATGTGGGACCATACCTTTCCATCAGTCGCACATATTATCAAACTGGCGAATATGGTAGATCAACTCAATATCTAGAACGGGCATTAGAACTGGAACCCTGGAATGCAGATATATATGGCCGATTAGGTTTGGTGGAATTCAAATCTCTAAATTATGAAAGTGCCACCATAAACCTAAAATGCGCAGTCGAAGGGTGCATACACCCTGTCACAAATACTGAAATAAATGGTCTTTCAATCGGACCTCTAACTTTAGAGTATTACTACACATACGGTTCAGTATTGTCAGCCTATCTGGATTGTGAGAATGCAATGAGAATCATGAACCAAGTTTCAGCTTATGCTCCCAATGATGAAATCATACAAGGCATAGTACAGGAAAACCAAAACATCTGTCAAACTTCTAATTAATTTACAATTCTTCAGATTATCGTGTGAAATATCACCTTGAACTCGTTTTTTTGCCATATCTCACGCAGAAACGGATTATTTGAGACTGTTTATAATTTAATCGACCCCACAGTTTTTAACTAGTATAATTAAAGTATGCCAGAAACTTTACGTAATCTAATTGCTTTCTTGTTGGTACTAGGGGGGTTGATATTCTTCCACGAACTAGGTCATTTTATAGTTTCTATAAAACTCGGGGTAAAAATCAAAGAATTTGGCATAGGTTTTCCACCTAGATTGTTGGTACTAGGTAAGTGGAACAAAACAATTTTTACGCTAAATGCGATTCCGTTAGGAGGCTTTGTTAGACCATCTGGTGAAGATGATCCAGCAGTAAAAGATGGTCTTGCAGCTGCAAGACCAATACATAGATTAGCTATATTAGCGGCTGGCTCAGCCACAAATCTACTTTTGGGAATATTGGTACTCACTTTCGGCTTCACTAGTGGATGGCCAGATAGAGTATCAATTGTCGAAGTTGCGCCTGAATCTCCAGCCGCCTCAATTGGTTTACAAAGTGGTGACATCATTATTCGCGCCAACAATCAAGATGTACATTTGCCAGCAGAGTTAGCTGAGGTCACTTACGACAATCTAGGACAACCTATACTTCTTGAAATTGACCGACAGGGAAAAATCATGGATATGACAGTAGTACCCCGTAGGTCATGGCCTGACAATCAAGGCCCTATAGGTGTATCTCTCTCTTGGCAAATTATAGACTATCCTATACATAAAGCAGCATTACGAGCAATACAAGAAGCTGCCTTACAAATAAAAGAAATTGTACTCTTGCCTGTCCAGTTAATTACTAGCCAAATACAACCCAGTGAGGTCAGACTAATAAGTCCAATCGGTCTAAAAGCTATCAATGACCATGCAGTAGACGCAGCTGTCGAACTGGGCGAGCTTTTCCCCATATTGCAACTTGTAGCATTTGTCAGCCTAGCACTAGCAATCACAAACTTAATGCCTCTGCCGGCACTAGACGGTGGACGTATTTTGTTTGTTCTTGTGGAAATAGTACGTGGAAAACGCATATCCCCTGAAAAAGAGGGTCTCGTACATTTTATGGGAATGACAATGCTATTAGGATTAATGGCTGTCTTAGTTGTCCAAGACCTAATTGATCCAATAGTAATACCCAAGTAACAGCCTGCCTGATGGCTGACAGTACTATGACTAGCATGCTAACTGTTGGGACCTTTTCGTAATGTATCTTTTTCTACAAATACTACGAGACCATATCCTTCCTGTTTTTCTAGCAGCTGGAATAGGGGCTGCATTTGGTCGAATATTTAACCCGGATATAAAATCCCTCTCACGAGTATCATTTTATATCCTCAGCCCATGCCTTGTCTTCTCTAGTATCACCAGTCACAATCTGCCTGCCCTAGAGTTTTGGCGTATTGCATCATTTGCACTAGTCACTGTACTTGTTTCGGGAATCCTAGCTTGGGTGATAGGCATCACTCTGAAGCTCCGGCCCAGTATGATTGGTGCTTTGATGATTACATGTATGTTTGTGAACGGAGGTAATTACGGTTTGTCTCTTAACCTATTTGCTTTTGGTACAAGCGCAATGTCGAGAGCAATAGTATATTATCTAGTAAGTATCATAAGCATGTACAGTTTAGGTGTTTTCATAGCATCAAACGGACTAGCACAACCAAAAGAAGCTTTTACACGAGTAGCTCAAGTTCCAGCGCTATATGCACTTATATTTGCGGGACTATTGAGATGGCAAGAATGGCATACGCCCACTTGGTTGTACCGATCTGTAAATCTACTAAGTGAAGCAGCCATTCCTGTAATGCTGCTAATTTTAGGCATGCAGTTGGCCAAGGTTAAATTAATATTGCGATGGCAATGGATCAGCCTGGTAATTCTACTTCGTATGTTTATTATGCCTATTATTGCATTTGGTCTAGCTAGTTTATTTCAATTGACTGGTGATGCTCGAAGAGCAGCTATTACTGAAGCATCGATGCCGACTGCTGTAATTGTTACGGTTCTTGCACTTGAATATGATCTAGAGCCAACGCTTGTAACTGAGGCAGTAGCCATTACTACACTTATAAGCCCTCTGACACTGACACCTATTATTGCGATGCTACAAACAATATAACTTGTGCACTGTGTAAAACACAATGCAAAACGATAGATTCTGGTATAATCGATGGCGCACTAAAAATAGTGCGATGTCACTGACGGTCAATGAATAGTTGTTATATAAAGCAAGCTTCTGTGTAACTTCTCATCACGTTTAAGAACACTTATCCCCTAATGCACAATAATCCTCAACGTACAGCTTGGACAGTACTGATCATAGCATTTGCACTCTTTCTATCCTTAGCAATTACGGTTCCATTTGGTGTACGTATTATTTTACTCAATAGCACGCGCGAACAAAACAACAATTTAGCCTTGAGTTCCGGAAGTGTTTATGTCACCCGACCTACTGTTGGTGTTCCTGAAGCCTTGTTTGGCTCAATGGAAAACCTCACGTATGGCACCTACATTGAAACAGAAAATGCTTCTAGGTCAGGCATATCTTTCATTAACCCAGATAAAACTGAAATACTTGGTAATGTACAGTTTTATGGTGATACAGAAGCGCAGTTGCTATCGCACACAACACCACGATTCAAATTCAGTGACCGCCCACATAACATTACTCTAATGCTCAGTCGGGGACGTTTACGTGCCTCAGTAGCTGTGGGAGTTGAGAGACCAGTCACCATGGTAATTCATACTCCTCACGCGGAAATAACAATTCAGCGCCCTGGTAGTTATTCAGTAGAAGTCATAGACAATCAATCCCTAATATCTGTCCGAGAAGGCATTGCCACTGTATCAGCACAATATAAGAATCTTCGCCTAACCAAAGATGAAAGAACTACTGTGAATACTGGAGAACCACCTGCAGGCATATTGTTCGGTGAACGTAATATAATTGATAATGGTAGTTTTTCTAGACCCCTATCTGATAATTGGACAACTTATCAAAATCGACAAGATGCTAATGAATCGGCTGGTTCAATTGACATTGAACTCCACAATGGGCGCACAGCGCTACATTTTCTGCGCCGAGGCTTACACTGGGCAGAAACAGGAATTCGACAGGACTTAGGATTAGATGTACGCGACTACCAAACTCTGCGATTACATCTAGCAACTTGGTTGGACTTTCAGGATCTTCGTAATTGCGGTTCTCTCGGTTCAGAATGTCCACTGATGGTACGTATAGAATATCAGGACACATCAGGCAATAAACAAGAATGGCTACAAGGATTCTATTATCTCAGTAGTGATAATCAAGCTCTTCCTAAACGATGCGTCACTTGTAGTGCTTCAGCTGCGGACCATGTTAAGGTACAACATGGTCGTTGGCATCTATATGATTCACCTGAACTAATGAATGTATTTAGTCAATCTGGTAGACCAGCAGCAATCATAGAATCAATATCATTTTATGCTTCGGGACATAACTTTGAGAGTTATCTTGCAGAAGTGGAACTCCAAGCCATAGAATAGGATTGGGGAAACCTAATAAGACCTTGGTCAAAAATCTCTCATTCTATTTGTTAGTATTCCTATACAATTTGTTTCAATGAATAAAAACACTCTTATTATGTTGGTTGTCCTGACATGTTACATATGCATGGCAGGATACCAACTTGATCTTCCTGGCCTTCATTATGATGAAGCTCAAGAATCAGGATTACCTGCTCTGCAAATTGCTAGTGGGAAAGTAGTATCAGCATTCCGAAATGTAGGCCTAGGAAACAATATGTTTCCCATAATGGTACAAGATTATATCGGTGCAATACATGTATATGTTACTGTGCCTTTCATAGCAATTTTTGGTCCTAGTACAGTCAGTGTACGTTTGCCTTCTATCTTGATAGGAGTGACTATTCTACTGCTAACTTATGGTTTCATTCGTACAGTTTGGGGAGAAAGGACAGCTTTATTGGCAACTGTATTGTTGGCAATCCATCCCTCTTTTGTTTTCTGGAGCCGTCAAGGTACATTAATTGCCTCAGTGACTCTGGCATTGATGATGGCTTTGTTCTGGGCTTGTCACAAGTGGTATGTCCGTGGAACATGGCAAACAGCTATAGTAGCAGGACTCATTGCAGGATTAGGAACATATTCAAAAATATTGTTTGTGTGGATATTGTTTGGCATCTTAGGTACTACTATCATAATCAACATATCCAATTTCATGGTCGGACACAAAAACATATGGCCTAGACGACCAAATTATATTGATATAATTGCAACGGCAGCCGGTTTCATAATCGGCATTAGTCCTATAGTGGCATTTAATTTAATAAGCCAAGGAAAAGCCTTTGCCCGAACAAGTGATATTGCAACTTCCAAGAGTAATATTTTAGAAAATGTTTTGGGTAGAGCTGACCACTTTGTCGCTGTGCTTACAGGTAACAGTCACTTTTGGTATCTAGGCAGCTCTCCCGGAAACAGACTGTGGCTCTCGGCTTTTATCATTAGTTTAATTATTTTAGTTATCAGTATAATGTGCCACGGGACTAGGAGTAAAAAAAATTGTGTATTATTATTACTGTTTCTAACAAGTCTATTGCAAGTACCTTTCACACCAACTCCTTCGGGAATGTTTCCACACCACTTAGCCATTTTTACACCGTTATGGACGACAATCGTAGCAGTCAGTACCGCAAAAATCCCACAACTATTGAAAACAGTTTATCCGGTCAGCAAACATTATCAGTTGACAATAGTCATTATAATAACTTGGGCATTCACTACCTTAATTGGCAAAGATTTGCGGACAAACATCCAGATGCACCAGACCTTAGGCAAAGTTGGTGGTGAGAGTCCTCACACCGATGCAATATATTCATTGGCAAACCATCTAGATAATATTAATCCCCACAATACAGTTGCATTAGATTGGGGCTTTGCACCACAAGTACAATTTCTTACTAATGAAAGAATTAAGCCACAAGAAGTTTTTGGTTTCAGCGACAATACCGACACTGGTTTTGTGGAACGGTTGGACTCTTATAACCCAGACAATGATACAGTCTATGTGTTGCACACTGAAGACAATGTTTTTATGAATCGACGTACAGAATTTGAGATTTATACCAACACTCACGGGCGCAGATTAGAAAATATCGGTATAATTTCACAGTCTAGTGGGAAACCAATATTTGAGCTCTATGTTGTTAACAAAGAACAATAATATTAAAGTAAACTTTCAATTAGAAATTTCTGTTTCCTACCAATTGTGCTATATCTGAAATATGACCATCCTCTCTACGCCATACTTCATGTGGAAAGTTGGATGAAGCAGATAAGACGAAAGAGAAAGCTGCACCAATACCCTTGATATTCCTTAAGCGACGATAATAATCAACATATTGCTGCCCTTTATCTCTAGCAGACACTTCACTATAAGGGTTTGAAAACTCAGTAACAAATAGTAGTTTTTCAGGATATCTACGACGAAATTCCTCATAAACCAAGCCACCTGTTGGCTGCATCATATCTGCATCGCTAATCCAATAGCAATGACAACCAATCCAATCAGATTCTAATGCTGCAATTTCAGATTGTTGCAAGAATACCCAAGAATCCATCCTTTGACCTGGAATCTCATGTCCTGGAGAAAGACCTGGATATCCAAAAAGAGCTTCCGGGTAATTAGCCTTCAGGCGCTCTACCACTTCTAGAAACCAATCCGTGAATTGATGACCATCCTGCCACGAATGATGCCAACCTTCAATCTGTAGATTGGGTTCATTGTGAACCTCGAAATAACGCACTCCTTGTTCATATAACTGATGCATATCAGCTTGTACCCAAGACACAAAATCAGCAGAACTAACTTTACGATCACGAAAGCCTGCAAATAAGCGCACAAGCAGAAACATATCGCTATTAATACCAAGCAAACGCTTGACATTGTCAGGAGGAGCATTAGAAAGTAGTTTTACTGCTTCCATACGAGCATCTTTAATCACGGGAAAGTCAGGTTCCAATAGAGGTCCATCAGCACGTCCATGCACTCCGACAAGACACATGTCATGTTTCCATTCAACCGTAATTGATTTGCCCGGTAACTCTGTTTCATCTTCAGGGAATTGTAGAAATGGTGTAGGGTCAATAATGTCACTGGGGTAATTAGTCATACCAGCTGCACTAGCCCCTTCTTTCTTTAGTGTAAGATGAAGATGAGATCCAGTTGAGTTTCCCGTAGAGTTGGCAAGACCAATCTGTTCCCCAGCCTTTACATGCTGACCCACAGCAACTAGAGCCCGGTGAAGATGAGCATAAATCGTACGATATCCATCTTGATGACGCAATCTTACATGGATACCATAAGGATGACTTCCGCTACCGTCATGTACTCTATATACAGTTCCCGCAGCACACGCATACACACCTGAACGCATTGGGGCACGAATATCCAAACCTTCGTGCCCAGGCAGTCCCCATCGACGATAAAAATGTTGATTGACACCAAAGGATTGATTTACTTTAGGGTAATCTGTGGGCCACAATAGACGAAAACTTTTTCCTGAACTCCCGTACCTATCATCACTACTGACACGAGCAGACAGCGTGTTTTCTAACTCAGCTGGAGTGAGAGCCTCAATAACATCAAGACGGACTTCTGGGTAATTCTTACGAAACCAAGACACAGCATTTCGTCCATAGGCTTGCGGAGCATCTAACAAAGTGATAACCTGATTAGGATACATGTGACGCCCAGCAACATCTAGATCCGATGTTAAGTTTGCATGATAACGAAGTACATATTCTTTTGTTGCGGCAACCCAATTATAATAATCAAGCTTAGGTAATATAATAATCTGATATTTAGCCATAGAATCTACTAGTGTACTAGTACCGACATATAAATTGGTGCTTATACCACACTAAATAATAACTTTTATAAGTTTAGTTTTACTCTACAAACTGGTCAAGTCTTTGTAGCTACCTGTTTGACTGCTCCGATACGGATGCTATAATGATTAAATACGACTAACTCTTTCTAATATGCCTACACAGATAGATATAACTTCCCTTACCGAATATGTGCGATGGAGTGTGGCTCTATTAGGTGCTTTCACGGGAGCACTATGGCTAGCTCTGGTAGTGTGGACTTTTCGCGACATGAGAGCTAGATCTAGAGACTTTTTTGCACAATTGCTAGCAGCGATGGTGGCAGCAACACTACCAATTGCCGGATTCATCATATATCTTATATTACGACCAAGAGAAACACTGTCTGAGGCATATGAAAGGTCACTAGAAGCTGAAGCACTGTTGCAGGAAATCGAAGAGCGTCCATTCTGCCCTGGCTGTAACAGGCCTACTCGCAATAACTGGCACGTGTGTCCATATTGTCAGACCATACTCAAAAAACCCTGTCCGAATTGCAAGCAAATGCTAGAACTCACATGGAATGTATGTGCATTCTGTGCCACTCCAGCACCCGGCAGAGAAAGCCGGGCTGCTCTTGATGGCAGACCAACACAAGAGGGGATCGCACAGACCAATCAAACCTGAGATTTTAAAGATTTCCAACCAGCATAAACACCAAGTTCGCCTAATTCTTCCTCGATGCGTAGTAATTGATTATACTTTGCCACCCTTTCTGAACGTGCCGGCGCGCCGGTCTTGATCTGCCCCATATTTAGTGCCACCGCCAAATCGGCTATAGTGGTATCTTCTGTTTCTCCAGAACGATGTGAAGCTACTACCGTCCATCCAGCTTGATTACACAAGTCCACTGCTGCAATAGTTTCAGTAAGTGAACCTATCTGGTTCAACTTGACAAGCAATGAATTAGCTGCACCACACTTGATAGCCTTTTGCACTCTGTCTGAGTTAGTAACTAACAGATCATCACCCATAATCTGGATCTTGTCTCCAAGCAACTGTGTTAAGTGCGACCAGCCATTCCAATCACTTTCGTGCATTCCGTCTTCTATCGATACAATGGGATAATTATCTATCCACTCTGACCAGTACTCTACTAACTCTTCTGAATTTAACCATATGTCATCTACATGTAAATGATACTTACCTTGCTCATCATCATAGAATTCACTTGCAGCAGCATCAATTGCAATACCCACCTGGTCTCCTGGAACATAACCTGCCAGTTCAATTGCAGACACAATCAATTCCACTGCTGCTTTGTTTGTATTTAGCACTGGAGCAAACCCACCTTCATCTCCCACAGTGGTCAGAGCACCTTTTTCAGTCAAAACCTGTTTAAGTTTATGGTAAATCTCTACAATCCATCGTAGACCTTCTGAATAACTAGAAGCACCAAGAGGCATAACCATAAACTCTTGAATATCTGTGGATTGCCAGTTGGTATGGACCCCACCATTCAATATGTTAGCCATAGGCACCGGAAGTAAATTAGCCTGCATGCCTCCTATATATCTAAATAGAGAAATGCCCTGCGAAATTGCCGCAGCTTTGGCAACCGACAAGCTTACACCTAAAATAGCATTGGCCCCCAATCGTGATTTATCACTAGTGCCATCAAGCTCAATAAGAGCTTTATCAATTTCCTGCTGTTCTCTTACATCACACCCAACTAACGTATCTGATATTTCGTTTTCCACGTTGGCTACTGCTTGCAATACACCTTTGCCATCATAGCGCGATTTGTCATGATCGCGCAGCTCCAAAGCTTCATAGCTACCTGTAGAAGCACCAGATGGAACAGAAGACCGACCTATTATTCCACCCTCTAGTGTAATTTCGACTTCAAGTGTCGGATTACCTCGTGAATCAATTATTTCACGCGCACCTATATTTGTAATCGATGTAGTCATTATTTCACCAGGAATACCTTGTTAGACTTGTAAATATCGTTGTAACAACAAATTTGTCCTCATACTTTATTTTTCTCATACTCACAACTTTATATCAGTAATTTCGTAATGCAAGCGCAATAGAACTCGCATGTTCCGGAGCAAAACCAACATATTTGTCTATACTATCCAATTTCTGCCTAATTTCGTCAGCACCAAGATATTGAAGCAAATCTTTATTAGAAGATAAATCATCAATTAATTTATTTGTTTCTTTTGCATCCCCAAGAGATTTAAATTTCAAAATATGGTCCCGGATAATTTCATGCATATCCTGTCTATTTGCCCCTGCTTTACACAGTGCCATCAACAAAGGTTCTATAGCAGCTAAGTGCTTGAAAGCATCCAAGTTGTTAGCAGTAGCTTCCTCATCAATTTTAAGCCCTGCAACTAATTTGATTGTAGTATCCAATAATTCATCAGCAATAAGAAATGCTTGTGGTAGAAGCAACCTCCGATTCGCAGAATCATCTAAAGTGCGCTCTAATAAGGAATGGGATGCATTGTCCCAAGCTACCCGAGGCAAGCCAGCCAAGTAACGTCCTAAACTATCAATTTTTTCAGCATTTATTGGATTCATCTTAAATGGCATTGCAGATGAGCCGACTTGATCTCGTCCAAAACCCTCAGACCACTCTCCAATCAATGGTGACTGCAATATGCGCACATCAAATGCGAAACGATATAGAGTGGCTCCAAGACCTGCTAGAGAATTGACCACTAACCAGTCTTGTTTTCGAGGATAAGTCTGGTTCGAAACTGCAAAACAATCTATCTGTAGTAACTGCATCGCACGTCTTTCTAGATCCTCAGCCCTTACAACATTTCCATCTAACAACTCTACGTAGGAAGCTGCACTACCTACTGCTCCCTTAAATCCCTTACCTCTAACACTTTCGCAAACACGTAATATCTCAGCATAATCGATGAGAATGTCTTGCCCATATTGCGCTAGTCTATAACCAACAGTTGTGGGTTCTGCAGGTTGCAAATGAGTAAAACCCATAGCTGGTGTCGCACCCCAAATATCTATTAAATCAGCTAAAGCATCTCGTAACTTATTCATCTTAGATTGAATAAGTTCAAGGCTCTCTTTAATCCGTAAAGCATCTGCATTGTCCAGCACGTCCATTGAGGTAGCACCAAGATGCAAAACTGCGCCACCTACCGAACACTGTTCTGCATAAGTGCGCAATTCAGCCATCAGATCGTGTTTAATATCTTTCTCGATCTCAGTAGCACGGTCAATATCAACGTGGTCAATATTCTCGTAAAGATCATTAAGCTGTTCGGCAGTAACCAAACCAAACTCATGCTGAGCCTTAGATAAAGCAAACCACACTTTCCGGAGCAATTGTCGCTTATGAACTTCACTCCACAACTGCCGCATTTCGGCACTACCATATCTCCATGTTAATGGAGATACAAAAGTGTCATGAGAGAAAGTACTCATACAGCAAACATGGCTTCGCGTTCAGCTCCTACCGACACATATCCAATAGGAATCCCTGCCAACTCCTGCAGTCGTTCTAAATAATTGCGCGCTTCTTGTGGTAAGTCTTCCCATCTACGAACATGAGTAGTTGGTTGTTTCCATCCTCGCCATGTCTCAAACAAAGGAGTAACCTTTTCCAAAACCGGTGTGTCAGGTACATAATTTATAATGTCCCCATCAGGAAGCTGATAGGAATTACATATCTTTATTTCCTCGAATGTATCAAGCACGTCCAGCTTTGTAATAGCTATTGATGTCATTCCATTGAGCCATATTGAGTGTTGTACTGCAACGGAATCGTACCATCCTGTCCGCCGAGGCCGTCCTGTCGTGACACCATACTCTTTACCTATGTCACGCAATTTGTCTCCAATCTGATCCAACAATTCTCCAGGAAATGGTCCTTCTCCTACAGATGTTTGATAGGCTTTTGTAACACCTACGACATCATTAATATGTTGATAAGGCACACCAGATCCCACGCTGGCAAACGCTGCCGTTGGATTGGAAGACGTAACGTATGGATATGTGCCCCAGTCCAGATCTTTCATGCTACCTAACTGACCTTCAAGCAATATTCGTTGATTGCTTTCAACGGCATCTTTAATTAACGGAATAGGTTCCGCAATTCTGTCTGACAACTTGGCGGACCAATTAACACATTGTTCCAACAAACTATCAATCTCAACCAATGGCTCACCAAAATTGGACAGAACTTGGTTGACCTGTTGAAGCTGTAATTCCAGACGACTCTTCAAGTAATCAATGTGTTTAAGATCGCCTATACGTACTCCATTTCGACCAGTCTTGTCCCGATATGCAGGACCAATACCCTGTTTAGTAGTACCAATACTATCACTACCGCGCGACTCCTCCTCTATACCGTCCAACACGCGATGATGGGGCAGTAACATGTGTGCACGATTTGACACCAAAATCCCCGATGTATCGATGCCAGATAACTCTAACTCTTCTATTTCTTTGAGCAAAGCCTCGGGATTAACAACTACTCCTGTACCAATCAAATTCGTAGATTTAGGATTAAATACCCCCGATGGTATTAGGTGCAAGTGAAAGCGGCCTTTATCATTTACTACAGTATGTCCTGCGTTGTTTCCGCCCTGGAAACGTATTACTAAATCAGAATTACCGGCAAGAAAGTCAATAATACGGCCTTTACCTTCGTCACCATACTGGGTGCCTACCACTGCTGTCACAGGCATACTTACCTCCAAAAATTTCTAGATTATCAATATAAATCGCAATTATTCGAATATTTAACATTGACAGTCAAACAAAAAAGCGCCCTACTAGGCGCCACCATCGTTATTGTCAATTCGGACTTATTAATCATCATTCGTTGAGCTCTTTACAGAACTGGTAGAGTCTTTGGATTCGCCAGATTTAGATGTTTTACTCTTACTTTCAGAAGCACTAGAGTCGCCTGATTTTGAGCCACCTTCCACACTATTATTTTTCTCAGCTACATTGTCTTTAGTCGTAGGTTTGCCAGCAGAATTAGCAGCCTTACTATCTTTTACATACCATCCAGAACCCTTAAAAATAATCCCGACTGGCTGGATAACGCGCTGCACAGTATCTGCATTACATTCTGGACAATCAGACACTGGTTGATCACTAAACCGTTGCATACGTTCGAACTGCAACCCGCAGCTGTTACAGCTATAAGCGTAAACTGGCATTTCAACACTCCATACTACTTAGTCTAAAGATAATAATGTTCATTCAAGCTCGACTATACGAGCTTG
>MDTE01121992.1_pt1 | contig 18742 bp, 23 predicted proteins | sample 811231 | NCBI WGS metagenome assembly MDTE01 (sample SAMN05326651, study PRJNA326480) | marine metagenome | isolation source: seawater | place: Indian Ocean: Red Sea | collected 2010 | reverse complement strand
TTATGTTTTTATGTGTCATAAAATCTCTAGTCATCCAAAACAATTTATCCCTATTAGAATAAACACAATTTTCTTTTAAAAGATTTTTTGTACTTCTTGGATGCAATTTTTCTCCATTTTCCATCATATATACTTGAGTAAAATACTTCCCTCCATAAAGAAAATTAGATGCTTGGTAAACATATCCACATTTCCCCATGATTCCATCTGCTAGTGTATAAAGAAAAAGTAAGTTTGGATATTTTTTCTTAAGCCATCGTACTGTATGAGATAACATTTGAGATTCAGAATTACGAGGCATATCTTCACTCATACACATTTTACCTATTTCAAAATAACTTTTAGTGCTCAAGCCTGTAAACATTTTGTTAATAGTATGTTTGGGCTGTGTTCCCCACCCTAAAGTAAGAACTCCTTTTAATTTTCCGTCAATAAAAAAACCTAAAAAATGTTTAGTTAGCTTTGGCATTACTGGAGAATAGTGATATTTTTGAACAAAAAATACAGCATTCTCTTTTGTTATGTCTCCAACTGTATACTCAAACCTCATTTAAACTCTACCTGTGACATAATTTCAGTTAAACAAGCCAACATGTTGATTTCATGATCTGCAACAAATGCTGATTTGTATTGGTAATCTGCAATTATTAGCACTAAATTAGGAACCGTATTTGGTGCCACATTGGTGTACAAAATATCATAAATTTTACGATAGATTCTAGAAGGATCATTGTCAAGATTATTGACCACCCATTTACGAAGTTTGCCAAATTCTTTCTCCTTTAAAAAAGAAATTAATTCTTTCATACTTTCATCTGATATATTAACAAGTATACCAGAATCAATTTTACCAGAAGCAGAATATCTCTGAAGTTCATTCAGAACTCTTCTCCAATCTGGAAAAAACTTTTCAATAATTGCAGCAACTGGTTTTCTTTCATAATCTACATTTTCTTGTTGAAGGATGTAAATTATTCTTTTATAGAAATCAGCTGCAAGTTTTGGTTTTTCTTCATTAGGAATGCGAAATTCAATAGTAGAACATCGTGAATGGAGTGGTTCAATAATTCTGTTTTTAAAATTGCAAGTTAAAATGAACCCACAATTTTTATGAAACTCTTCAATGAAACCACGAAGGGCAGGTTGAGTTGATTGAGGATTAAGATAATCAGCTTCATCTAATATTACAAATTTTCGATTAGTATCAAATGAAACTGTAGAAGCAAAGTTTTTAATTTTGTTTCTTAAAACATCAATACCAGATTCTTCAGAACCATTGATTAACATATATGTTGAACCTATTTCATTCAACATAGCCTTTGCAACAGTTGTTTTTCCAACACCAGGCCCACCAGATAAAAGTAAGTTGGGAACATTTTTATCATCAACAAACTGCTGAAATGTTCTTTTCATCTCAGCAGGTAATATACAATCTTGGATACAAAGAGGCCTATACTTTTCTACCCACAAAAAATCTTTCATAATAAAAATCTCAAAAAGTATTAATCAGTGTGTCTCTAAAGCAATAAAATATTCTACATCACGGTCTTTTGATTTAAAATGTGAAATACCAACTTGTGCAACTTTTACTTTATAGTCATCTGGCAAAAGTTTTAAGTTTTCTGTTTTAAAATTACTCACTAAATTAGGTATACAATTGTGACCAACTACCAGTGAAAAAGTATTTGAAGTTGAATTTTTTCTATCAGTAACTGTTAATTTTACTTCACCTGTTACAGATGCATTTAATACTAAATCTGGAACACCAAGAACTGAAGCCGCACGTTGAATATTAACAAATTCATCATGAGTCAATACAAACTCTACATCAGTTTCAGGCATATGCAAATCACTTTTTGGCTCAGTGACCATATCATTCGGTGTATAATAATACTTGATAGACTTTTTAGTTCCATCTTCTTGAATCATCATATACTTTTCTTTAAAATCAAGAACTGGTTTCTTGAATAAAGAAAGAGCTGCAAGAAATTCATTTAAATCATATATTGCAAACTCTGTTTCAAAAGTTTCTTCTATTGTTGCAAGTGCAACAATATTTCTCAATGCAGACATAGTTGCAATTTGTTTTCCAGGCTTTACTAGAAGATTGGAATTAATTGATGCAAAATTCTTCAAAACGTCACGGGTTTCATTACTTAGTTTCATTTGATTCTCCATAGTTTAAATCATGATTGTGTAATGCCATCAATGCATAATGGATTACTTTGAATAAATCTTTACGATCATACCCATTCTTTTTACCATATCTTTGAGCATATTTCAAGATATTTCCAATACAAAATCCTTCACCATGACCAGAGTCAATAATGAATTCTGTTGCTTGAAAATTATTTTGAGAATAGTGTTGAGAATAGGTTTTGTTGATATAATGAGCCAATTCTAAAATTAGTTCGTCTTCATTATATTTGTAGTTTATTTTTTCCACAAGAACATCCTAAAATCAGGCACTCATAATAGAGTGCCTTCATTACATATTAATTGATATAAATCATTCTAGATTTTTTCTTATCTGGAATAATTCTTTCAAGGTCAATTATTAATAAACCATTTACCATACTTGCATCTTTAACAAAAACATCTGATGCTAAAGTAAATGTTCTATTAAACGCACGTTTAGATATACCTTTGTGAAGATACTCCTCTTTGGATTCTTCTTCATCTATCTTCTTAGGAATAATTGAACGAATAGAAATTTTACTTTCTTTTGTTTCAATTTCAATATCCTCTTTATTAAAACCTGCAATTGCAAGTTCAATAACAAAATGCTCATCATCTTTTTTTATGAGATTATAAGGTGGATAGTTGTTTCCGTATGTTGAACCAGCCGTGCTGACATTGTTCATCAGTGAATCGAAGATAGAATCAAATCCTACACTAAGTGTACGGACATGATCGTAAGTAGGTATGTTGCTCATTGGATTCTCCTTATATTAAGCAAGATTGAAGTAGGAAACCCTTTCGGCATTTCCTACTCTATTTATACAACAGCTTTGAATAATTGTCAAGAACAAAATATTTTTTTCACAATTTCTGGGAAAAGAATATGTTCTGCCTCATGTATTCGAGCTGTTAATTTTTCCTGAGTATCCCCAGAAAAAATTGGAACTGGTCTTTCTGCAATAATGGTTCCCGTGTCTATGCCTTCATCCACAAAGTGAACACTACACCCTGTTACATCTTTATGAGATTTGAAGGCATCTTCAATAGAATGAGCTCCTTTGAAAAAAGGTAGAAGAGATGGATGTAGATTAATGATGTTGCCTTTCCAAGTGTTTAAGATTTCTGAACCAATTATTTTCATATAACCAGATAATACTATACCATCGACATTATAAAATGTCAACACTTTTTTTATATTTTTTTCAAATTCTTTTTTATCTTTGAATTCAGATAGTTGATGAGACCAGCAAGGAACTTCATAAAATTTTACTTTCTCTATAACTGGTGCATTTGGATTATCGCAAATAAGAACAGACCATTCTACTGGAAGTCTACCGTTTTTTGTTTCTGAAAGAAGAACCTCAACATTACTACCATTACCAGATGCAAAAAGTGCAAGTTTTTTCATATATCTTTGAATCCACTGAGAAATGGAATATTTGTTGTATCTGGATATTCACCATTAAAACAAGCCAAACACGGAGTAGATGAATTTCTTTTACTTATAGACTTTATCATAGAATTTTCAGAAATATAATACAAAGAATCAGCTTCAATTTCTTTGCATATTTCATCAACACAAAGATTTGAAGCTATTAATTCTTTTCTATTTGGTGTATCAATTCCATAAATACAAGAATGTTTAATAGGAGGAGAACTGACTTTTAAATGAACTTCTTTTGCCCCTGCATCTTTTAGTAATTTTACAATTCTTTTACTTGTATGTCCTCTAACTAGAGAATCATCAATTAAAATTACCTTCTTATTTTTTACTACCTTTTTGACTACGCCTAATTTCATTCTTACAGCTTGTGAACGTAACATCTGATTTGGTTGAATGAATGTTCTTCCCACATAACGATTTTTAATCATACCAACTTCATAAGGTATTCCAGATGCCTCTGCATAACCTATTGCAGCAGAAATGCCACTATCTGGAACACCAATTACAATATCAGCATCTGTATGAGATTCATGCCACAGTTGTCTACCTAACTTTTTTCTTGAGAGATGAACATTTATTCCATCTACATCACTATCTGGTCTTGAAAAATATATGTATTCAAAAGAACAAATTCTTTTAGGTAAAGGAGCTGCATAAGATATGCTTTTTAATTCATTCTTATCTATAATTATCATTTCACCAGATCTTACATCACGAACAAACTTTCCACCCACTGCATCAAACGCACAAGTTTCTGAAGCAATCATCCATGATTTGCCCAATTTCCCAAGAGACAAAGGCCTAAATCCTCTTGGGTCTTGCACTGCAATTAATTTATCTTTTGTTAAAACTACTAATGCATATGCACCCCCAACTTCTCTCAATGCAGAACGTAAAGATTGTTCTAAAGATAAATTATTTCTTCTAGCCATTAAATGTGATATAACTTCTGTATCACTATCTGTTTGAAATATTGAACCTTTAGATTCTAGTTTTTCTTTTAATGAATCTGCATTAACTAAATTACCATTATGTGCAATCGCAACATGTCCACCTTTATATCTAAATTTTAAAGGTTGTGCATTTAAAATTGTACTAGACCCAGCTGTTGTATATCTTACATGTCCTATTGCATGACTACCTTTTAATTCCTCAATATTATTTTTACTTATAGCTTCTACTACAAGACCCATACCACAATGTAATTTTAATTCATCATTATTAGATGAACAAATTCCTGCACTTTCTTGACCACGATGTTGAAGTGCATGAATACCATAATAAGTTATTTCAGATGCATCTGGATGATTAAAAATACCAAAGACACCACATTCATCTTTTATTTCTTCCATTTTTTTCTTTTTTCATGGTCTTTATAGCTTTCCTTTTTGCAATATCAAGTTTTAAAGGAGATACTAATTGTGTAAAATTTTTACCTTCCATATGGTCATATTCATGCTGAAATACTCTAGCAGGTATTCCACTAAATTTTTTCTGATAACTAACTCCTTCAGCATCTTGATATTTTACTTCAATTTCATAGGGTCTACTTATATCTAAAAATAAAAATGGATATGTTAAACATCCCTCACTAAAAACTATCTGATTATCTGATTCCCAAATAATTTCTGGATTAAAAAATGCTTCATGTACTTTGTTATCCCAATCAGTATACATCACAAACATCCTAGCCATAACACCACATTGGTTTGCACTTAATCCAATTCCACCACACTCATTCATTGTTTCAAGTAAATTTTGATACAATTGTGAAGGTGTAAGATGATACATTTTTTCAAATGTATCTAATGATACATTTTCTAATTTAGTTTTTAATATTGGACTGTCTGGTCTTAAAAATTTGTATGTCATTCTTCTATCTCACTAAAATTTTTTTCTTTTTTAAACTGTATCACAGACACAAACTTATCAATTAATATATCTTGTTTATGACTTATAATAAAAACATTTTGACCAACAAACGTATTTAGTATTTTAAGAAAATCATCTGTTCCAGCTGCGTCTAAGGAACTATCAAAAATTTCATCTAGTATTAATAAATTAGTGTTTGTTGAATTCTTCATTCTTGCAATAGCTCTCCATGTGAATAAAAGAGAAAGGTCTATTCTCATTTTTTCACCTTCAGAAAAAGAATCATATGAGAATTCATCACGATACCTAGATTCTATCTTCTCATTAAAATTTTCATCTAAACTAAACTTAGCATAAAAATCCATGTTAGATAAATAAGTATTTACTAATTTATTCATGATTGGTAAATACTTTTTTATAATTTTAGTTTTTATTCCATCATCTTGTAGAAGGTTTTTTAATACATCTAAATAAGCTTTGTCTTCATTCTTTTTTCTTAAATTTTCCTTTAGTATTTTAACAGATTCTTTTAATCTGATTAATTTTAAATTTTCATCTTTAAATGAAATTTTAGATTCATAATTACTTTGCTCAAGTTCTAATTCTTTATTTGATTTATCTAATGTTTTTAAAGAAAAATCAATATTCCCCAATTCTATTTCTTTATCAGAAATTTTAGATTTTATTTGTTTAATGTTTGTTATTATTTTTTCATCATCAATCAAGATTAAATTTAATCTTGATAATGCTTCTACAAGTTCATCTTTTTTTTCAGTTTTTTCTTTAATCTTACTATTACGAAAATCTTCTTGTATTTCTTGTGTACAAGTTGGGCAAGTATTATTAGAATTAAAAAAGTTTAAATCTCTTCTACAATCATTTAGCTTAGTTTCAATTTTTGTTATTATACTATTATTATCTTCTATTCTTTTTAAAACTGTTCTCTCATCTGCTATTTTACCTCTACAAAATCTTATTTCATAATCAATTTTTTCTTTTTGTATCTTCTTTTGTTTTATGTCATTATTATTTTGTTCAATCTTTTTTTGTTTCTCTTCAATTATATTTTTCTTATCACTTTTTCTTTCCTCAAGATATTTTTGATGTAAGTCTATTTCATTCTGCTTAAGAAATATATTATTATCTAAATCTTTTATATCTTGTATTAATAATTTAGTTTGTGTTTTTAAAATTATATTCATCAATGAAAATATTTTAATATCTAAAATATCTTCTACAACTTCTCTACGTTCTTTAGCTTTAAGTTGCATAAAAGGAACAAATGTAGATGAACCTAATATAACAACCTGAGTAAATGATTTATAATTTAATTTTAGAATTTGTTGCTCAAGATAATCTTGATAATCTCTTACAGCCGCATCTTGATTTATGAATATGTCATTAACGTATATTTCAAATTTATTTGGTTTTAATCCTCTTAGAACTTTAACATTTTTTCCTGACACCTCAAATTCAACTTCTGTTTGCAAATCTCTTTCATTTACAGAATTTATAAGTTGAGGTTTATTAATATTACGAAAAGGTTTACCAAACAAACTAAAACAAAGAGCATCAAGTATTGTTGATTTTCCGGCTCCATTTTCCCCTATGATAAGTGTTGATGGATTTTTATTTAAATTTATTTCAACAAATGCATTTCCTGTTGAAAGAAAATTTTTCCATTTAATTTTTTTAAATATAATCATGATTTAGTGCTAACAAATTTTATAGTAATTCCTGTCACACCAGATGAAATGGTATAATCATGCCAACGATTGCTAAGTTTAAAATCAAAAGTGTCAAACCTAAACAAACAGCACTCCTCTTCCTTTTTTGTAAAAGGCTCTGTATAAATTCCATCTATAGTGTTTGTCCAATAATCAATTCCTAAATTGTGAATGTTTTCCAATTTGTAAGGATTCAATCTAAAATCTTCTTCAAGTTCTGTAATATCTATAAATAAAATCATACCTCTAATTCATTTGCTTGTAAATACAAAGACTTCATTATATCAGAAAGTTTAGATTTGTCAAGATTAATATCTAGTTGGTCGATATAATTATTTAAAAGTGATAACGTATCTTCCGATTGTTCGATAACATCATCAGATACGTTATTTGCATCTAAATCAGAAAAATCTTCTATAATTTTAACATCATGAGCCTCACTTTTTAAAAGTTTATCAATAAACAAATCAAATTGGTATAAATCTTTTTTGTGAACAACTATGACTTTGGTGTATCGTCCATGAACAGAAGTGAAATCAAAAGTAGAACAATAACTATCAGCAGAATATCTATCATCATAATAAATCTTTTTAAAAATAGTGTGTGGATTTAATACTCTTTCTAGTTCCCTAGTTTCGGTATCAAAAATGTGAAAACCTCTTGGGCAATCATAATCTGCCCAAGTAATCTGATATGTACTTCCTAAGTAAAAAATCTGACCATCATCAGATTTTTTATGAAAATGTCCAGAAAATACCATATCAAATTTTTTAAATAATTCCCTATCATACCCTCCTTGTGCAAAATGTCCAGAATGCATTTCAAAACCATTTATTTCTAAATGACCCATTGCAATCTGAGCTTTAGTTTTGTTAATTTCCTTCATAGTTGAATCATAGTTTTCATTATTAATCCAAGGAATTAACATGATAGGAACGCCATCAAAATTGATTGTTGTACAACTTTTATAGGTTTGTATAGTTTCATACTTACTACCTATTAACTCATTTAATGAATTTACATCATTTGTATTTCTATAATATATGTCATGATTTCCAACAATCATTTTTAAATTAATTTTATTATCATCAAATACTTGTAAAAATCTCTCACGAAAATCTTGTGCTATTTTATATGATACAAATTTTCTACGATCCATGACATCACCTAAGTGAATCACTTCATTTATGTTGTTATTTTTTAAATATGGAAAAAAAGTTTCTTCCCAAAATTTATAAAAATAATTATTAAAAACTACACTGTCATTTCTTGCACCAAAATGAGTATCAGTAATAATTGCTATTTTCATATTTAAGCTCTACAAAATTTCTCAAGTCCTATTTTTTTTTTTATTTTTCTTTCGTTTAGATTTATAAACTTCCTCTTCTGGTAAAAAGTTTTTTTGTAAATAATCTGCATAATATGAAAGTTCCTCTTCATCTTCTATTCCAAGCATGCTAGGATCTATATTCATATTTTCTATTATTTTATGTTTAATATGTTGTTGCTTTTTTTCTTTTTGTATTCTACGAACAAATGCATAAAATACTATTTGTGTAAAATATCCAAAAGGATTATTGTATTTTTCATGGTCAAAATTGTGAGCATACTGTATACAATTCTCTATACCATCAAGAATCATTTCTTCACGATATGTATAGTTTATAAAATTTGGTCTATAGGAAAGATGATTGGCTATTTTGAGAAAACATTCTCCTAGATATTCTGGAATCCTTGGAAGTTCTTCACCTTGATTCTCTGCCTCTAAACAAGACAGCCTCCACTTTTTGATCTCCTCATAAAAAACTTTATTATCAATATAATTTTTTTTCATCACACACCATTATTATTTTAGGTAAGATTATACCAGAAAAGAAAAAAAATGTCAAGATAAAAAAAATGTCTTGACTTTGCCCTTTCTCGATTGTACAATTAGCAGTGCTGGGGTTGATTGAATAACTCTAGATCTTTACTCTATTAATAGAGTAGTCAAAATATTCAGTATTGTATATATTTATTCTTTCCATAAAATGATTCAAAGTATAATTCTTTTTCTTACCATAAGTAAAGTCATCAGCTATATCAAAAAGAGAAGCAGAAGATTTAGATTTATTTTTTCTCAATACTCTGCCTATAGATTGAAGTGTACGAATCCTAGATTTATTAGGACTAGCAAAAATAATATTATGTAAATTTTGAATATTGATGCCTGTACTGAATGTACCATATGATGCAATAATTATTACATCATTATTTAATTCTGACAGAGCTCTAACTTCTTCTCTCATTTCTGTATCCGTCTTTCCATAGACAAAAAATACTTTTCTATCAGTTCTTGAAGAAATAAAATCATATAAGTTCTTTCCATGCTTTTCTACAAATTGAAATAATACTAGTGTATTATATTTTAAACGTAATGTCAAGTCTGAAATAAACTTATTTCTTCTAGGATGTTGAGTTATGTAATCCATCTCTTCTTGATATGTCATCTTCTTTACTAATTTGCATTCTTCTTCAGCATAGGTCAATACAATAGCTTCAATATGTAGATCTGAAATCGTTTTATTGTCTATTAATTCTTTTGTAGTGACTACTTTTTGCACTTTACCGAATAAACCCTCAAGTACAAGTCTATGAGTTTGACTTCCATCAAGAGTTCCAGTAAGTCCAAATCTATATTTTGTAAGATGCAATTTATGCATTAAAGATGTAAGAGATTTAGCTTTGAACAGATGACATTCATCACCAACTACAGCACCAAATTGTTCAAAGTATTTTATGGGAAATTTATAAAGAGATTGCCATGTAGAAATTACAACAGGTTTTGTTACAATTCTATCATGTCCAGAATAGATTTTTTGTATGTTTGCTTCTTGCCAACCATAGTCAACAAAGTCTGAAGACATTTGTTCAACAAGAGATGTAGTAGGAACAATGATAAGAAAATGATTTACTTTTTCTAGATAATAACGAACTAAACAATATATTATTAATGACTTGCCTGAAGCAGTAGGGCTAAGTAACAGTGTCCGATGGTTTCTGATTGCGTGTGCCAATGCAGCAATTTGATAATCTCTTGCTTTGAGCTTTTTACTTTTTGTTTTAAGATTAAGTGTGTTTGTGAATGCTTGAACATCATCATTAGATATGTCAAGTCCATCTAATAATTCCTCCGATACAGTGTAATTAATTTCTTGTTCTTGAAGATATTCTGTTATGTAATTATAAAGACCAACATATATTTCACCTTTCATCATGTTGTATAATCTTATTTTTCCATCCCATACTCTATTACGAAAGGAAGGCATAAATTTTGCGCCTGGTACATCAAAAGTAAAATAATCAGAAAGCTGTCTTCCTATATGTGGTTCACATTCAAGTTTTAAAAAAACTTCATTCTTTTTTTCAATCAACATTTTTAGGTGGTAGAAAACTTCTTGGTCTAATTTCAGTTAAAGATAATGCCCCTCCTTTAGATTTTAAACTGCCTCCTACTGAAGTGGTATGTTCACCTATAGCACCACTTTTATTTGCTGAGGTGGCTTCATAAAACTGTCCCTCTATCATTCCTCCACCATCCATTATTCTTCGAGCTCTTTCTAATTCTCTATGGTCTTCTTTACTGTAAGGAACATATATTGCTTTTGGTATACCTTCACCCTTTAATATTACCCATAGATAGAAATATTCCTCTTTTTCTCCTACATAATAAGAAACTAAATAAAATTTATTTTCATTTGTTTTGAAAACAGGATAACCAAAAACACTGTCAAAATAAAAATATGTTCCTGCGATGAAAAATAAAGATAATGGTATGATGTAAAGCATATGAATACTTTTTTTCAATTCAATTAATAAGTAAAGAAAAATACTCAATAAAATAATTGCTGCTATAATTAAATATGTCATGGCCCGTCCGTTTGTGAATCTCTAGGATGAAAATGTACTTCTGGATTTGCTATCATATCTTCAATACGTTTTACAATATTTTTAGGCAAATAATTTACATCTCTATAATCTCCGTCTTCATCCATAGTAAATCTTACAAATGTTTCTTCTTGTCCTTCTTCTACAAAATCTTTAGTTCCTTGATAAATTACTTTAAATGGATTAACTTTTACAAGCTCAACTGATACTTTATTAAGAACATTTGCTTTATCACCATTATGATAATAAAATGCATTTACAATATATTCACCTTTTTGAAATCCTCTAATACTTGTAACTTCTCTGTTTATGTAGATAATTTTTTCAACTCCCCCATTTACTATTACATCATTTCTATGACCTAAATCATCTTTGTCTAGAAACATGTTACCTTGTTGTGGATTTCTAAATCCTACTGTTCCACTTGGGCCTTGAACCCATAAATCTATATCATTATTTAAATCATCATCCCAACTAAGAATTATCATGTATTCTGCTTTTTGTTCAATACTTTCCTTTTTCTCAGGATCATTTATTAATATAAAACTAATAATAAAAAGAAAAACAAATCCTAAAATAAGATTAAAAAGTAAATCGACAAATGCAAGATTACTGTTAAAGTTTCTCATTTTCTACCATAACTAATTGACATTTAATAAGAACACTTGAAACAAGACCAACTAAAGTAGTTAAAAGAGCTGTGCCCATTCCTTTTGCCATCATTGCTAAACTGTCTTGAAGATTAGAAGTGTCTGATAAATCTATTCCAGTAAACACTGAATAAAGCATGTAAATAAAACCAACTACAGTTCCTATCATACCTAATGAAATAACCATTTCACTTATAAACCACTCTTTGTCATATGAATATTCTTTTTTAGTCCATAGTTTGTATCCTATGGTAAAGGTTGTAGCAGCAAATAAGGAGGCAATTAGCAAACTAATTTTAGTAAAATCATTTTCATAAAGAAAATTACCAAAATCAAAATATAAACTAGCTGTAATTCCCATGATAATAAGAATTACGAATAACCACCATTTTAAAAACTTTTTCATTTAATTTTCTCCTTGTGAAAACTTTTGCCATTTTACTGCATTGTTAATCTGAAAACTTCTATTGTTTATTATTTTTAAAACTTCTTCAAGATATTGTAATATTGTTTTAAAGTATTCCATTTTATCTTTACATCTAATAAGTTCTTCATCACCTTCTAATACATTAGGTATTTCAGTCTTCAATAATTTGCCTGGATAAGGCCTTTCTCCCTTTCCACTGTAATGTTCCCACTTCTCTCTTCTACAAGAATTATATTTACTTTCTGAAGATTTGTATTGGATTTGAATTTCAGTATAAATTCTTAGATATTTGTGATGGAGTTCTGGGGTTCTTGTAGATTCGGAATCTAGTTGACTCAAATCAATAATAATGTCTTTTTCAACAGCATCCTGTATTTCTGGAAGATTCATAATATTCATAATTTATTTTTTTATAAAATGTGTGTGTAAGTATATTTATGTGGCTGGTAGATTAATTTTCTGAATATCAATACTCATGAACTTAAATGTTGCAGTTGCACTCAATTCATTGATGGTTGTTTGTTGTACATCATAGTCTAAACCACTCAAAGCTGTTGGAAAAACATTAGTATATTTTATTTCAAGGATTGGATTGTTTTTATTGCTAAGTATCAGCATGGATGCATCTGAGAACTGTGAGCCTGGTGTTTGGTCAGAATATGCCCTCATGTTGTCATATTGTTTCCCACGCTTTGGAAATCCTATTCCTTCAATCCATGTATAGATTTCAAGATAATTTGTTAAATCCTCATTAACTAAAAATCTAACAGATAAATCATCATATTCAACAGTATCACCACCAAATGCAATCTGCTTAAAAGGAGTGTTTATTTCAGCATCACCACTTAGTGATATTTGAGGAATATTAGTAGCTACAATAAAAAATTCAACTTCTGGTATTCTTGCTATTTGAAATCTAAATTGTGAAGGTGATGCATAATCTAAATTTTCTGGTGCTCTTTTTGATGCAATTATACTAGGCATAGTTTTTCCAAAAAAAAAGGTAGACACCCTTAAAGAGCATCTACCTTTATTTAGTAAGAAGTTAAAACACTAATTACATAATGTTAGTAACTTTTACCCTTCGATAGTATACATTAGTTCCGCCTGCAATTGCATTATCATCATTTCCTGCTCGAGCACCTCTTGCAAATGGATTCATGGTCATTCCGTAGCGAGTCTTAAATCCAATTTTAGGTTGGAATGTATTTTCACCAACGGCACGTACCATTTGTAGTGGAACGTATGGGCAGTAGAACAATCCTGCATCAGCAAAACCAGCACCTTTGTATCCAACTACATAGAACTGCTTTGCAGCATTTGCGTTTGCTGAATATGGGTCAATATAAACTCTATACTTACCATTCAATACTCCAGCAAATGTTTGACCTGAGTCATCAGTTGAAAGGTTATTAGTTAGGGCAGGAGTGTAATCTAGTTGTCCAGCAGCATTCAATGCAGAAGCAACGTCTGAAGAACAAATAATTACATTACCACGGCCTCGGCGTGTTTCTTGAGCAATTACATTTGCATCACGCTCAATCTGGAACATCAATCCTTTGAACTTCTCTACACTCCATCGTCCGTTAGAGTCTGTATCCAAGTCAAAAGTTCCAGCAGTTGTTACGGTTCCAGAAGGAGCTCCTTCTTTTGCAACAACATATACAGTACGAACTACTTCACGATTAATTTCATGAAGAATTTCTGTTGAAAGAATATTTGACAATTCTGTTTCAGCATCAAGACCATGAACTGCTTTCAAGTCTTGTGCAAGTTCCATTGTGTATTCTGCTTTCAATGCACGGCTTTTTGCAGTAACAGAAAACTTCTCAAGAGAGAAAGACATTTCTGCAAATGCATTTCCACTTGCATCTCCAAGTGCTTCTGCTTGTGCAGTAGTCATACCTGTTCCAGCAGTATAAGTACCAGCTGGGTCATCATTTAGAATAGCTGGGTTTGAACCTGCTTGATTGCCTGGTGCAGGAGATAAGTTGCCAGCAGCATTGTCACCAGAAACACCTGAGTCTGCTTCATTGTAGAATGCTTCTGTATCGGTAACTGCATTTCCACCAAAATGTGAACGCATTGCAAATACTAGTCCAGTTGGGCCAGTCATTGGCTGCACACCAGCAATGTCATATGCAATCAAGTTTGGTAATGCTCGGCGTACCAAAGGAATTAGAATAGGACTGTAATCAGTCAAAGAACCAGTGTCTGTTGTTGGGGCTGCTTCTGAAAGAAATGAGTGATCTTCTTTCATTGCACGCTCTTGATTCTCCAAAACAACAGCAGTTACTGCTCTTTTGTATGAATCTTTAATGGGTTCCATCTCACTATGATTAAGAACTGGTTCCCATTTTTCTTGTAGTTGTTGGGCTTTTAACATGTTATTTTTTTCCTTAAAAAATGTTGTATTATTTATTTACACTCTTACTTATGGCAGCTACATACTTTGCCATAGAATCAGAAACTTCTGTTTCTTGAATTTGTGTATCATGATCTACTGATTCAGAAACAGTTTTAGTTCTTGGGAAATAACTTTCCTTTAAAGAATTGAGTTTAAATTTGAATGATTCTTCATCAATAAACTCTAAATCTTCAATTAAAGATTTAAACTTTTCTTGTTCTGTATCAGATAGCTCTTCTGAAACTTCAACAAAGATTGATTCTTTAATGTGTGTTGATACCTGAGATTTCAATTCTACATTTTTCTGAATTTCTTCGTTTAGTTTTTCTTCCATTTCTTCTAACTTTTCTGATTGAGCTTCAAGTACATCATACTTTTCATTTGGCACATCAATATAATGCTCTTCAAACAAAGTTCGTAGACCAGAAATAAAGTCTTCTGCAATCTCACCTTTCAATCCACGCTCAACCGCTAATTGGTTGTCGCTCATCCATTGTTCTACAACATAATTTAAGTATTTGTCAACTTTTTCAACTAATTCATCTTTATGTTCATTAATATATTCTTGAACTTCTAGTTCTTTTTCTTCTTCAATTCGTTGAACTTCTTCACGCAATTTTGATTTTACTGCAGCTTCAAAAATTACGGAAGCTTTTTCTTTAAACTCTTCTGTAAGTTCCTCACCACTTGTGAGTGCCTCTACATCATCAGTTACATCAACATGAGAAAGACGCTCTTCAAACTCTTCTTTCTTCATTTTTTTCATTTCTTTCTTCATTTTCTCTTTCTTCATCATTTCTTCCATATCTTCATCATCATCTTCGTCTTCTTCTTCTTTCATTTTTTTAGAAGCTTTCATCATTTTCATTTCATCCATTTCTTCTTCTTCATCATCTTTTTCTTCCATTTTCTTTTTCTTCATCATCATTTCTTTTTTCATTCGCTCTTTTTTCATCATTTCATCCATTTCTTCTTCGTCTTCTTCATCATCTTCTTCTTTCTTCATTTTTTTCATTTCATCCATTTCTTCTTCATCATCTTTTTTCTTCATCATTTCTTTCTTCATTTTCTCCTTCTTCATCATTTCATCAAGCTCTTCTTCTGTATCAGCCACTGAAGAGTCATCATTCATTTCTTCAAGAATCTCCTCCTCTAGTTGCTCAATAGTTTTGTCTAATTCTGACATTGTGTTCTCCTTAAAAGGTTCTTTTATTATATTTATTAATTTAAAGATTTAAAGAATTTAGCAAATGCAAGAGCTTGAAAACTAGTTTCCTTTTTCTTTACATTTTCTTCAATATCTTTTTTAATTTCATTTACAGTCACTTCTTGTAAAATTCCGTTATTCCAAATCCATTCTTTACCTTCCATTATTCCTTCTACAAATGCTTGAGGGGCAGAAGGATCTGCAACAATATCAGCTGCAGTTGCAAGATAAAAATCATCCTTTACATAATTGACACCATTTTTAGATTCCAGAGAACCCATGCCTCTGCTAGAAACTCCAAGTTTCCCACCGTCACGAATTAGTGCCTTCGCAATTTCCCCCATTGGTGTAGACAATAATTTTGCTTCTCCAATGAAGTTATTTCCATCCGGTTCGAGGCGTGTAATCATATGTGAAACTCTATCTAAATTTACTGTTGGCCCTTCTGGATGACCTAGTTCTCCAAATGCACGCCCTTGATTTATAAATTCTTTATTGTATCTACTAACTTCTTTCATTAATACTTCTTTTGGATACAATCTTCCATTTCTATTTTTTGTTTCAGCTTGCATGAAAATTCCACGAATCTTCATGTCTTTTTTGCCCTTTTCTTCAACGATGTACTCTACATCGTTAATATGTTCTGCTATTAGTTTCATGAGTTTCCTTTATTCTTCATCTGCTGGTTCTGGTTCGTTACCTTCTTCTAGCCATTCAAGATACTTTTGATAGTCAACATTTGCTGGGTCAAATGGAATAAAAGAATAAGAGTTATTTTCATCAGAATATTTTTTTATTTCTGTATTTGAATTTGTTTTTTTGTAAAAAATCATTTTATTATTAACCTTTAAAGTTCAGATTCAATTGTCCATTTAGATTTAACAACATAGCTATTGCCAGACCCATTAGCTTGTGTTGTAAACAATGCTGAACTATTAGTTATTTGAGTAACATTTCCACCTGCTGTACCAGATAAATTATTGTCTCCCCCAGCTCTTTCAGTAGTCCAAGTGCAAGTTGGAGTTGATCTTTTTTCATGCCAGTTTACAGTGCCCCCCGTTTGATGAGTTGATCCAGGCGCATATCCCATAGCATTAAAATATCCAATTTCATAATACCTCTGACATAAACTTAGCTCTGTTCCTATTGACCTCTTCTCAAAAGATGTTGCAGAGGAGCCTTCTTCAAGCTGTACTTGTGCGATAAACATATCAAAAGCACCTGTGTGAGAAGAAGGTGAAAGAATTTCTATTGCTAAATAACTTACATTACTAGCACCTAAAGTAGCACCTGTTAATGATGGAATATCTAGTTGAAACGTAAACTTTTGCCAAGATGTTGTAATTTCTCCAATATTTACAGTATTAATAGTTCCCCCTGTTCCACCCGTCACTTGTCTGTATCGAATTTGTAATGTATTAGCAGCTATAGTTGCACTAGCATAAAGATATAATGATAAAGTCGCAGTTTTACCTGCTAATGTTCGTACATCCTCAATATACTGACCAAAGGCCATATTTCCAGAAGGATTTGTATTTACTGCCCACCTAAAAAAATAATTTGGTTCGCCAGGAACATCAGTTTGGCCTGGTGTAAATGATTGGCGATTTATAAAACCAGTAAACGCATCACCTGCAAATCTCCACCTATCAGCAGTGTACATATTAGTAGAATTTGATATAGTAATATTTGTGTCTCTTTGCCAAATATCAAAATTTCCATTAATTAATTTATTTCTAAATGGAGGCAATGCCTGTTCATAATAATCTAATGCACCAGTAACAGGATTTACTTTAATAGCCATTTTTTATTCCTCATCTGCCGGTTCTGGTTCATTACCTTCTGCGAGCCATTTTAAATACTCTTGATAGTCTGTGTTTGCTGGGTCAAATGGAATAAATGTATTATCAGTTTTTCTTAAAATTGTTGTTGGTATTTCTTCTTGTGTTAATTTATCTTTTAATAATTTATACATTTATAACTCCGATGACGCCGCATAATTAGCAGAATAAGTTGAAGCATCAGTGCTAGTAGAACCTAAAAAATAAACAGTAAAATTGTCTTTCGTTTGTAATTCCACAAAAGTAGTACCAACATTAGCTTTACTTTCTGAACTTAACGAAACAGATGCTGCTGCCCTCATTGTATTTGGAAATGAAATAGTTTCTCGATTACCAGATCCAGTAGTAACCCTCCCACCAAATTTAAATGAACTTGAAAAATAATACCTTTGACATAAACTTAGCTCTGTTCCTATTGGCCTGTGCTCAAAAGGTGTGGCTGATGTTCCCTCTTCTATTTGAACTCCTGTGAGATACCAATCTGCACCTGCTGTTGTAAAAACCCCATTTTGTACATGTCCTCCTAGAAAATTACCAAGAGCATAATTAGTCCAAGTTGATGAACTTGAACTATTATAATCTGATCCAGCAGCGAGAACCCATATAATTCTTAGCCCTTCACCATTGTCATCATTAATAGATCCTGTGCTATCTGTATCACCTACTATAGTAATAGTTTTTTTCTCCCAAGTATCAGCAGTATTAATTGTATAAGTTTTATTAATCATCCTATAAGCTGTATCATCTTTATACAAATTAACAGCATATGTGCCTGTAACAGATGATTTTACCCAAAAACTTAGTGTAATTGTTTTTGCTGAAGCAGTACCATACTGCAAATCTTGAACATCTTGAGCTTCTATTTTATGAGAAATCTGTAATCGTTCATTATTTGCAATTGCTGATTCAGCAGTTCCTGTTAAAAGTTTAAATGCTTTACTATGACCTGTTGTATTTATTTCTGCTGCAGACATTGAATACTGTGAAACTGTACAATCATAATCATCTGTATGTTGAAAATATACTTCAAATCTATCTAAAGAATAAGCAGAAGTAGTA
>MDTE01203341.1_pt1 | contig 18743 bp, 10 predicted proteins | sample 811231 | NCBI WGS metagenome assembly MDTE01 (sample SAMN05326651, study PRJNA326480) | marine metagenome | isolation source: seawater | place: Indian Ocean: Red Sea | collected 2010 | reverse complement strand
TTCTCCGTACCTCCAACTGGCTTCAGCCAGTCGTTCTCGTCGAAGGCCCCCTTGAAGATTGCGGCCAGCCGGTAATAGTCCCGTTGCGGGATCGGGTCATACTTGTGGTCATGACATCTTGCGCACTTGACGGTCAGGCCCAGCACGACGGTGCTGAACACATCGATCTGATCGGCGATGACGTCGAGTCGGTCCGAGATGAACGCGACCTCGCGTTCACTGGTGCTGTCGGGCGCCATTCTCATGAAACCCGTCGCCACCAGGTTCTCGTAAATCTCCTGGCTGATCCTCTTGGCATTCTCGTAATCGACCAGTTCGTCACCGGCGAGCTGCTCCACGAGGAAGCGATCGTAGGGCCTGTCGCCGTTGAAGGCGCGGATCACATAATCCCGATACCGCCACGCGTAGGGCCTCATGTGGTCGGCCTCGAGCTTTCCCCCGAACGAATCGGCATAGCCCACCGCGTCGAGCCAATGACGACCCCAGCGTTCGCCGTAACGGGGTGAGGCGAGCAGGCGATCCACCAGGCGGGCGAACGCCCCGGGACGATCATCGTCGAGAAACCGCTGCAATTGCGCCGGGGTCGGCGGCAACCCGTGCAGGTCAAAAAATGCCCGCCGTGCCAGCGTGGCCGGCTCGGCAATCGGCGAAAACGTCAGCCCCGCCTCCTCGAGCCGTTTTGCGACAAACGCATCAATGGGATTGATGATCGAGTTGTCCGGGGACCGGGGGACCGGGACATGACCCGGGGCCTGGAAGGCCCAGTAGCTGCGATCGTCATCACCAACCAGTGGATCATCGGCCGTTCCTGCCGTCTCGGCCGGCAACTCGACCTCGGGGAGGCCAGACGTGATCCATCGTTCAAGCCGGGCGAGGTCACGTGCTTTAATTGGACGGGTCCCGGTGTTGAGCAGGTTCGCCTTGGGCGGCATCTCACCGGAACGAATCTTCTTGAGAAGAAGGCTGTCTTCCGGCCTCGCTCTCAAGTGCTGAAGTTCGCGTTTTCGTTTTGCAAGATTTTCGTCGCGGGCACCAAAGTACTCCAGCAGTGTCCGCGTGTCCGCTCGTGTCCGACCGGCTTCCTCTTGTCCAACGATTGTCAACACGCGTCGCAGCTGATCGTTGTCGTTGGCCAACAACAGGACTTCTGGATCGGTGAGAACGCGGCTGTAGATTCGCACCTCATCGATCGATCCCTCGTAAAAAGCCGACGACTTGCGACGTCCGATTCGCCATGGTTCGGGGATACTGAAATCTCCCGTCAACGTGTCGTAGAAGATCGTGAGCTTCGCCTGGACCCCATCGATATAGATCTTGACCCCGCTGGCTTTCCTGGAGCCGTCGTACGAGAACAACACGTGGTGCCACCGATCGGCGGAAACCCGGACTGTTTCTGGCGCCACCTTGATCGCGTTGACCGGCCACTTGTCGACCAGGTGTACTTCGACGAGGCCGTGGTTGTTCGTGAAATCGATTCCACGGAAGTCCTTGTTTTCGTCGATCCTGGTGAGAATCGCACCCACCTTGTTGGCCGGCTTGATCCAGGCCGAACAGGTGAACGGTTGATCGCTGCGAAAATTGGCGACCTGGCCGGCATCCAGGTGTTGACCGGTGCCGTCAAGAAAAAGAGCCCCGGTTTTCTGCGTCTCGTCCCGTGCATCCTGTCCCGCCGTGGTCCTGAGAGCACCCGGGCCAACAAACATGGCATCCTCTTTCGAGTGGGTGTTATTGACGATTTGGGCAATGGGTCCGTCGAGCGGAAAACGGGCGACCAGTCCCGAAGATGCCGGTTCGGGCTTTCCCGAGGGAAACTGTTTTTTCAGGCGATTTGCCAATTCCGGAACCCGACCCAGCAACAGGTTCTTTGCTGCATCCAATCGTGCCTGGGCCGATCTCAACGCGGCAGCCTGTTCGGCTGCCGTTCCCGTTTTCACGATCACCGCGGGTCCCGACTTGCCACCCTTCAAGAGTGACTTTCGATCCAGCAGGCTCAACCCCCCCTCCTGGTGCCGGCGGCCGTGGCACACCGTGCAATGCCGTAACAGGATTGCCTGGACATCGTGCTGGGTAACAGCCGGCTTCACCGGTTCTGCAGACCAAACCAGACTGGACATTGCCACCACCAGAAGCAGCGTTGCAGGCAGTCGTTTCCAGTTCATCGGAGAGCCACACGTCCAGGAGGTGATTGCGTAACAATAGCCACAAATCCTGTACTCACTATTCACTATTCGTGCTCCAACCCCAAGTCTGTCCAACGCCTTGCACCAGCCTCTGCCGGTTGGGACGATGACAGAACGTCTTCTCACACTCCTCACAAGCGACTCAACCGACCATGACCATACGTCACCTGCCCTTGCTGACCGTGGCACTGCTGGCACTTGTCACGAACGTGGCTGCTGGAGAACCGGCCGCGACAACCGATTGGCGACAATTTCGTGGAGATGCGGCCTCTGGAGTGGGACACGGATTTCCACTGCCCGGGTCGTGGAACATCGAAACGGGTGACGAGGTCGCCTGGCGAACCCCCATTCCCGGGCTGGGTCACTCGGCCGTTGTCGTGACCGGCAACCGGGTGTTTGTCACCACGGCTGTGAGTGGCCGCGAGGATGCCGGGGTCAAGGTCGGCATCTACGGCAACATCGCCTCGGTCGATGACACAACATCTCACTCGTGGCGACTCTACTGCCTGGACCGCAACACCGGAGCCATCCTCTGGAACCGTTGTCTGCACCAGGGAGTCCCCCGCATCAAGCGGCACACCAAGGCCACGCACGCCAATTCGACCCCGGTCACCGACGGGCAGCGCATCGTCATCTCGCTGGGCTCCGAGGGTCTTCACTGCTTCGACCTGGACGGCAAACGGCTCTGGAAACGGGACCTGGGTCTTCTCGACTCGGGATACTACAAGGTGCCTGCCGCCCAGTGGGGGTTCGGCAGTTCGCCGATCCTCTTTGAGAATACGGTGATCATCCAGTGCGATGTCCAGCAGGGATCACACCTGGCCGCATTCTCGCTGGACGACGGGCGGCAGTTGTGGGGCATTGGACGGGACGAGGTGCCAACCTGGAGCACCCCGACACTCTGGCGCCATGGAAAACAAGTCCAGCTGGTTGTCGCCGGTTATCACCACTCCGGTGGCTACGATCCCCGCACCGGCCGCGAACTCTGGAAACTGACCGGGGGCGGTGACATCCCCGTCTGCACGCCGATCATCGCCGATGACCTGGTCATTCTCAGCTCCGCACACGGACCCATCCGCCCGCTCCGAGCCGTGCGATTCTCCGCCACCGGTGACATCACGCCCGGATCACCCGACAAATCGACCGAACACATCGCCTGGTCCTTGCCCCGAGACGGCATCTACATGCAAACACCGATCCTCTACGACGGCTTGCTCTACGCGTGTCGGATCAATGGCGTGCTGAGTTGCTACCTGCCAAAAACCGGCGAGCGAATTTATCGCGAACGAATTGATGGTGGAGTCGGTTTCACGGCCTCACCAGTCGCCGGGGACGGGAAGTTGTTTTTTCCCAGCGAGGATGGCCAGGTTCATGTCGTGGTGGCCGGAAAAACCTACAAGCACCTGGCCACCAATCCACTGGGGGAACAATGCATGGCGACACCGGCGCTCTCGGGTGGGCTGCTGATCCTTCGGGGCCAGCGACACGTCGTTGCCGTCGGCACACCCTGCTGCCAACCCAACTCAACGACCGCTGCCCGCTGACCGCTCACGGCTCGTTACTCATTTCGCCGCCAAGGACACAACGATGCTCCGCAATGGACTGGCTGCGCTGGCCGGAGTAATTGCTGCGGTGACGCTGACAATGATCCTGCAGTTGGTTGTTCACTGGATCGACCCGCCCTCCAAAGAACTCAACAATGCCATCCGCAAGATCTATGACCAGGATCCGGCGGTGGTCGAGGAGGCACGAGAGATCTTTGCCCGGGAACTACCAAAGCACCCGCTGCAATTGGTCCTGGTCATCGTCACGCACGCCGCGGGAACGTTCTTTGGTTCTTTCACCGCCGTGCGAATCTCGCGCGAGGCGCACATCATCCCGGCCTCGATCGTTGCTGGCCTGATGTTGCTGGGCGGCGTCTCCAACGTGATGCTGATCCCACACCCAACATGGTTCAATGCCGTTGACCTGTTGCTGTACATTCCCGCCGCACTGTTCGCCTGGAAGCTCGTCTGCCCCGGACCCTTCGACAACAAGGCCGCACTGCTTTCTTCGGACGGCGACCATCCGACCACGACGACGGACGAGTCGTGAACACCGCGAATGTTGATTCCACTGACGGCCAGCTGGCAACAGCGCGGGCCCGCCTGGCCAGTTGTCGTGAGGAAATCCGTCGGTTGAGTTCGATGAAGCGACGGCGCGCCCTGACGCGAGGCCGGATGAATGGCGAACTGAAACTGGTGCTTCCCCTGTTGAGACTGCGCGAGCAGATACCAGACATGTTCTGGCGAACATTTGTGCTGATCATCGGCAGCTCGCTGTTGGTTGCAATCGCATTCCTGGCAACTCGCCAGTCGTCCTTCATGGCAACAGCCGTCACCGCCACGGCTGTCGTGGCCGGCTGCCTGTTCACGGTCTTGGTCCTGCTTCCCACAGACAGCTTGCTGGACCGTCGCCGCCTGGTTCTCTCGCAGGTCGCCGCCTCGGCCGACTACGAGTACCAGAATGTCTGTTCACAACTCCAGTTCCTCACCCAACGACGTGATACCATCCAGTCACAGCTGGCACTTCTACAGCAGCAATCCTCTCGAACCGCTCCAGGCCACGACCCAGCGGCGGCGTTCGAGCAGGTTGTCGATGAACTCGCACCAGCCGAAAACCACGTGTCACCGGACACCACACAACAGGAGCCCTCTTCGTGAAATTGTCGATCCGCCTCTTGGCCTTGATCACCTGGTTCACGGCGCTGGTTCTGACAGTCCCCACCGCGGCACTCGCAGACGACACCGAGGGTCCCAAGCAGGGCACCCTGCTGATTGCCGGTGGGGGTGGAAAGCACGCAGCGGCCATCTTCCGGAAATTCGTCGAGTTGGCCGGAGGCAACGATGCGAGGATCGTGATCGTGCCCACGGCAATCTCCTCGGATCCCAAGTACGACTACCAGAACATGGGAACCGTACGGTTCGCCCGGGACACGCTGAAACTCAAGCACGTCACCGTGTTGCACACGCACGATCGCCTGGAAGCCGACACCCGGGAATTCGTGCAGCCTCTGAAAACAGCCAACGGGGTGTGGTTCAGCGGGGGACGACAATGGCGTTTCGCCGACTCGTACCTGGGAACGCGATCGGAAAAGGAATTTCACCGCGTCCTGAAACGTGGAGGCGTGATCGGTGGTTCTTCGGCCGGAGCATCGATCCAGGCCGATTTCCTGGTCCGCGGTGACTCGAAAACCAACACCATCATGATCGGCGATCACCAGCGTGGACTGGGATTCCTCGAGAACTGTGCCATCGATCAGCACGTGGTCAAGCGCGGTCGCCAGATGGGATTGGTGCAGGTGCTGACCGATCCAAAAGGCAAGATGCTGAAGCGTTTCGACCGCGAGGATTTGCTGGGAATCGGAATCGACGAGGACACCGCGATCATCGTCCGCAAGAACACGTTCGAGGTCTTCGGGAAGCCGGATGCCGCGGTGCTGATCTACGATCCACGTGAATGGACCAGCGAAACACCGGACGCCCAGAAATTCATCACGCTGAAACTGGGTGCCCGCTACAACATGAAGAAACGCCGCGTGTTGGCTCCGGCGCGGTGACCGCCGTCCGGCTCAGAACAACTCGGCGATTGGCGCGCCACCGTCCTCGAGCAGGAATCTCGGGCGGCCACGCGGATCGACGTACTGCGAGTCGAGTGGCACTTCCATGTGCTTGTAGATCGATGCCGCGATATCACCGGGAATGATCGGGCGATCTTTCAGGTGGCTGCCGTCCCGGACCGTGGAACCAAGCGTCTGGTTGTGGTTCAACCCGCCACCGGCCATGCACATGGACATCACCACCGGCCAGTGGTTGCGGCCATCGGTACTTCCCTGGGTGCCCATGTTCGGCGTTCGTCCGAACTCACCCATCGCGATCACCAGCGTGTCATCGAGCAGGTCACGTTCCTCGAGATCGGTCACCAGCGTGGTCAACAGGTGATCGAACAAGGGCAACAGGCTCCCGAGCCCCTTCGTGATTCCACCGTAAACACCCCCGGGAATCCCGTGGGTGTCCCAGGTCCCCGAAGCGGTGTGATAGCTCAGATCAAGGGTCACGAAACTCGAGCCGGCTTCGACCAATCTCCGGGCCAACAAGGCCTGCTGGCACCAGAGGTGTTTGCCATATTTCTTGACCGTCGCCGGGTCTTCCCGCGACAGGTCAAACGCGTCGCGAGCACTCCGGCCCAGCAACATGTCGACCGCCTTGGCCCGGTAGGTGTCAATCGCGTCGAGCGACCCTCTCTGGTCAATATCACGACGCAGGCGGTCAAAACGTTTCACGAGTTCCTGGCGATTGCGAACTCGACCGACGCTGACACCCTCGGGAAACTGGAACAAGTCCGCCCCGGACATCCTCCCGGTGTCCACTCCCACCTTGTCGTATACCGGCAGCTTGCTGGCCTCGTTGGCAATGAACGGATCGTACTGCTTGCCCAACCAGCCTCCGATGGCCGTGTGCCAGGGGTGTCGCCGAAACGCGACGTAGGGGGGCATTCCGGGATCGTTGGCACCGCGGTGTTTGGCGATGAATGAACCGATGGCCGGGTACATCCGGCCATCCTTGTTTCGGCGCGGAGCCGAGTCGCGGTGGCCAGTCTGGAACGTCATGTTCGGTTCGTGGTCGCTCTTGTGTGCATCCACCGACCGCATCACCGTGAACTTGTCGAGCATCGCGGCCTGCTTGGGCAGGCGGTCGCAGATGAAAATGCCCGGCTGGGCCGTCTGGATGACACCGAAAGGACCCCGGTTGTTGAACGGCCGTTCAGGCTTCGGGTCCCAGGTGTCGATGTGGCTGGGGCCACCACACATCCACAACAGGATCACAGACTTGCGGCTCGACATCTGTCGACCCGTTTCGGCCGCATGAGCACGCTCGGCCAACAACCCGGGCAGGCTCAATCCGGCCAAACCCGCCATCGACACTTTCATCATGCCACGACGGTCCAGGTGCAACAGACCCTCGCGGCGGCGTGGATTGAGATTGGTGAAGGCGTGATCGTGAGCGTGCATCGATGACTCCAGAAATGAGTCCTCACATAAACGTCGGTTTATTCTAACAGGTTTATCGGCCAAACGACCAAGACGTATCGAGTGTAGAACCGATTGAAACGAGCCTACTTGGCGACAGAGGTTCCCAACAGGTAAACCGCCTGGTCACTCCGCATCAGCAGTTGACCCCGCGACGGAACAGGCGAAGCATTGGTCCGCGTCTTGTCGTCTTCAAACACATTGTGGGCCAATTGCTCGAACTTGGGTCCTGCCGCAATAACGAACGTGCCATTGTGTTGTGAGGTGTAATAGATTTTTCCATCACCGAGAATTGGCGAAGACCAGATTCGACCCGGTCGTGGCTCGAGTCGCTTCTGATAAACGATCTTGCCGGTCGCAGCATCCTGGCAAAACACGGCGCCATTGCTGTCGTGTGCCCAGTACAGGTGACCCTGGTGATAGATCGGCGAGGAGACGTTGGACCCCTTGTTGAGCCGCCAGACACCGTGTGTCTTGGTGACATCTCCCCGACCACCGACCTTGACGGCCAACGACGTGTGTCCGCCACCGATGATGAAGGCAACCCCCCGATTGACCACCACGCTGGGACAGACGTAACGGTGGACGCCATCAGCATTCCAGAGTTTCTGACCCGACGCGGGATCCAGCCCCAACACCCGGCCGGAAATGCTGACCACGAGTTCCGATCCACCACCGGTCGTGCGAGCAATCACCGGAGTGTTCCACGAGGAGGACATCCCGCCTGTCTTCCACACCTGGCGACCGGTCTCTTGATCCAACGCCACCATCGAACCACTTTCGACGCTCGCGTTGACGATCACCAGGCCATTGTGAAGCACCGGCGACGTGCCGGACCCCCATCGATTGGTGCCACCACCCACGTCGGCGTGCCACACCTGCTTGCCATCCAGGTCCAGGCAGTACACCCCGCTCTTGCCCAAAAACAGGAACAACCGCTTGCCGTTGGTCGCCGGGGTGCTGGCTGCATACCCATGGTAGGCCCCTTCGCCGGCATAGTTGTGCTCGGGCAATTTCGGCTCGAACATCCTGGTCCACAACACGTCACCCGACTTGCGGTCCAGGCACAACAGGTGCCGTCGCAACTGTTTCTGGTCTCCCTGGCCAGCAGCCAGTCCGTATCCGGTGTAGCAGCTCACGTAAACACGCTCGCCGACAACCAGCGGACAGGAGGTACCCGGCCCCGGCGTTTTTGCCTTCCACACCACGTTCTTTCCAACCGCCCAGGAGGTGGGCAGGTGGCCCGAGTCGACCGTCGCGTCCCCATTGGGACCTCGCCAACCGGTCCATTCGGCCGCTGTCGTCAGGTCAGCCAACAGCGTGATCGTGAGCAGCAGGACGAGCAGTCGACCAATCATCAATCAATCCTCATGTGCGTTGTCAATGCCGCCAGCCTAACCACGACGGCAGGTCGACTGCAAAGCGGGAAGACCTCGGCCGACCGGTTTACTGCTCCAAGCATGCCCTGCGGTTTCATGTTGCTGTAAATTGGCGGTATGCAGTTCACGGCTTCACTCGTGATATTGATCCTGCTTGCTGGCGGGTTGCCAGCAGCTCCGCCCACGGTGTCTCGCGAGGACGCGGCATTTTTCGAAACCCGCGTGCGACCCGTCCTGGTCCGCCGGTGCTTCGATTGCCATGGCCCCAAAACCGACAACGAAGCCGGACTGAAACTCGATTCACTGGCGTCGTTGCTGACCGGCGGTCGCTCCGGGCCTGCCATCAAGCCAGGCAATCCCGACAACAGCCTGTTGGTCCTGGCCATCCGGCACGATCCGGCCACTCCCGACATGCCACCCAAGAGCAAGTTGCCATTGGCCGAGGTGGCCGACCTCGCCGAGTGGATCAGGCGGGGTGCCCCCTGGCCCGGACAACGTCCAGTCCGTACCAGGGTCATGCCGGCAACAGATCCCGATGCCTTTCCCTACGACCAGGCCGCCCGGGATCACTGGGCATTCCAGACACCACAACCGGTCCACCCCCCCGACATCAATTCCGCGAGACAGGTCCGGTCACCGATTGATCGTTTCCTGCTCGCACGCCTCGAGGCCGCCGGACTCCGACCGGCCCCCGAAACCGATCGCCGCACCCTGGTTCGCCGGGCAACATTCGATCTGCACGGCCTCCCACCCACCCCCGACCAGGTCAACGCATTTCTTGACGACAACCGCCCGGGAGCTTTCTCGCGTCTCGTCGATCGACTGCTCGCCTCACCATATTACGGACAACGTTACGGCCGGTTGTGGCTCGACGTCGTCCGCTACGCCGACAGCAACGGCATGGACGACAACCTGTACTACGCCGACGCCTGGCGGTACCGCGACTGGGTCGTCGACCGCTTCAATGCCGATTGGCCATTTGACCGGTTCCTGATCGAACAGATCGCCGGTGACCTGGTCCCGGCCACCGCGGACGAAGAGGCATCCGAGCGTCACGCGCGAGTGATTGCCACCGGTTTCCTTACACTCGGGCCGAAGATGCTGGCCGAGGACGATCCCACCAAGCAGCAGATGGACATCGTCGACGACCAGATCGATACACTCGGCCGATCTGCTCTGGGTCTCACTCTTGGCTGTGCTCGGTGTCATGACCACAAGTTCGACCCTGTTCCCACCAGCGATTACTACGCGCTGGCCGGAATCTTCAAGAGCACCCAGGTCATGCTCAGTTTCCGCGTCGATTCCAAGTGGAACGCCCGGGCACTGGGACCCGCCTCGCTGGAACAACGGCTCAGCCAACTCGAAGGCACCATCGACCGGCTCGACCGGATCCTGGTGCTTGGCAACCAGCAACAGATGTCACCGGAACTCCGCAAGTCCTACTCCGACGAACTCCAGGCCGCTCGCACCGCCTACCGCGCGATTCCCAAGGCCATGGCCGTCAACGACGGGACGGGGGCGGATCTCGAGATCTTTCTGCGTGGCAACCACCTGACCCGGGGTCCCCGTGTTCCGAGACGCTTCCCACGGATCGCCGCCGGTTTCAGCCAGCCACCCCTGGCGGGGCCTGGCAGCGGGCGACTCGAGTTGGCTCGCTGGGTCGGGTCCGACCGAAATCCCCTGTCGGCTCGCGTGCTGGTCAATCGCATCTGGCAGGGACACTTCGGGCACGGACTGGTCCGATCACCCGACAACTTCGGTCATCTTGGCCAGCGCCCCGACAACCAGCCACTCCTGGACTGGTTGTCGTTGCGGTTTGTCGCAGACGGCTGGTCGATCAAGCAATTGCACCGGCGGATCATGAATTCGGATGCGTACCGAATGAGCTCGATCGCCGAAGCAGGGACCCGGCGGAAGGCCGGCTTGTCCGACCCGGACAACCGGCTGTTGTGGAAAATGAACCGCCGCCGGATGCACGCCGAAGTTCTTCGTGATTCCCTGCTGGCCCTGTCCGGCCAACTCGATGAAACCATGGGCGGGCAACCCATCGATGCCCGGGCCTTTGACAACCTTTCGAGCAAACCCCGGTCAACGTTTGGTTTTGATGAACCGCGACGCAGCGTTTACCTGCCGGTACTGCGGAGTGCCATTTACGAGGTTTTCCAGGCATTCGATTTTCCCGATCCGGCTGTCCCCAGCGGCCGCCGGGACGAGACCACCGTGGCGCCACAGGCCCTGTTCCTGATGAATGGCCAGCTGGTCACCGGGGCGACCCGTGCCATGGCTGTCGCCCTGCAAGCCGAACCAACCGATGCCGACCGCCTCGCGCGTGCCTACCACCTGGTACTGGGTCGGCCACCACGACAGGACGAACAGCGAGCCTGGCGGACCTTTCTCGCAGGCTTCGACGAACCGCTGTCGGCTTGGCAGAGTGTCTGTCGGGTGCTGCTGTCATCCAACGAGTTCGTTTACATCCAGTAGATGGCGTATCCACCAATGAGCCACCGACGACAATTCCTGTCAGGCCTGGGAGCCGGATTTGGTTCTTTGGCACTTGCCGGATTGCTGGCCGAGGAATCCCTGGCCGTCGACACCGGTGATGTGCTCACCCCGCGTCCATCCACGGTGTCTCCACGCGCCAAGCGGGTGATCATGCTGTTCATGTTCGGCGGTCCCAGCCACATAGACAGTTTTGACCCCAAACCACGCCTGGTGGCCGAACACGGTCGTCCACTTCCCTTTGCCAAGCCACGGGTTCTCTCGTTTCCGCTTCGCCATGGCAACCTGGTCGGATCGCCCTTTGGTTTTCGTCGTCACGGCGAATCGGGTGCCGCGGTCAGCGAGGTGTTCCCCGAGGTCGCCAGCCACGTCGATGATCTCTGTATCGTCAATTCGATGCACTGCACCAACCCGCGGCACGGTGGAGCCGTGCTCGAATGGCACACCGGCACGGACACCTTTATTCGCCCGAGCCTCGGGTCCTGGCTTGTTTACGGCCTGGGCACCGAGAACCGCAACCTGCCCGGCTATGTGACCATTTGCCAGGCGCTCTCCCAGGGTGGAGCCAACAACTTCAGCTCGGCCTTCCTGCCGGCGGCCTGTGGCGGCACACCGCTGGGTCGCGACGGGACACCCACTGCCCAGGCAAAGTTCCCGTTCATCAAACCGGCCGCATCCCGCGAGGTGCAAAAACGGGAACTCGAGATGATCCAGCGACTCGGGCAGAATCAGCTCGAGTTGACCGGGGCGGACCGGGCCCTGGAGGGTCGCATTGCCTCGTTCGAACTTGCCTTCCGCATGCAGGCGGCGGCACCCGAGGTGCAAGCGCTGGACACCGAGTCCCGGGCCACGCAGGCACTGTATGGCATCGACGACAAGGCGACCGAGAACTTTGGTCGGCAATGCCTGTTGGCCCGCAGATTTTCCGAGCGCGGTGTGCGGTTCGTGCAGTGCAACAGCAACGGCTGGGACCACCACTCCGGACTCGAATCGTCGATGCAGAACATGGCCCGTTCAGTCGACAAACCGATTGCCGGATTGTTGACCGACCTCAAGGCCCGTGGGCTCCTCGACGAGACACTGGTCGTCTGGGGTGGCGAATTCGGACGGACACCAACCGCCGAGAACGGAAATGGCCGCGACCACAACCCGCACGGATTCACGATGTGGATGGCTGGAGGTGGCATCCGTCCCGGACTGGTCTACGGCCGCACCGACGAATACGGCTACTACGCTGTTGAAAACAAGGTCCACTTTCACGACCTGCACGCCACGATCCTGCATCTGATGGGAATCGACCACCAGAGACTGACTTTCCGCTACAGTGGACGCGACTTCCGGCTGACCGACGTCCACGGTGAAGTCGTCCCCGACCTGGTGGCCTGAGCCACAGATTCCACTGTCCCAAGAAACCACCACCGAGATCGCTCGCATGAATCGCTTTGCCCTGTTCGCGTTCCTGTCCGTGGCCTCCTTCACGACCCGGGATGTCGCCGGCGCCGACAAAGACGTTTTCACGCAAAAGCCCGAGGTGGTGGCGGTCGAGATCAATGGTGCGCCAAAAACGCCCAAGAAGACGGCCACCGCCAAGACATCCTCGAAAAAACTGAACCTCCAGTCCGGTCCCAAGGCTGGTTGGATCTGGGGCACAAAGCGGGCCGCAGCCAACGACCGATTCTACTTCCGAAAAACCTTCAAAACGACAACCGAAACGACGGCAGCCAGGATCATTGCCAGTTGTGACAACCACCTGGTGCTGTGGATCAATGGCAAGCGTTTGCTGGCCAGTGATGACTGGAACGCACCGGTCACCGCCGACATCCAGCAACACCTGCTACCGGGCGAGAACCTCATCGAGGTCGAGGGCCGCAATGCCGGTGGCCCGGCCGGGTTGGCCGTGAAACTGGTCTTCCGCGACACGGCGGGGAAGACAACAACAATTGTCAGCAACAAGACATGGCGGGTTGCCACCACCCGCGATTCCAAGACCGCGTCGGCAGCGACGGTCCTGGGCACCATGGGAGTTAGCCCGTGGGGCAACGTCTTCGCCGGCGGCCGTCGCACGGCCACCAAGCGCGGCCTGTTCCAGGTGCAACCGGGTTTCCAGATCGAACGACTCTACACGGTTCCCAAGCCCACCCAGGGGTCCTGGGTCTGCCTGGTCAGCGATGGCCAGGGACGGCTGCTGGCCAGCGACCAGGGTGGCCGTGGCATCTACCGGATCATCCCTCCGAAGATTGGCGGTGGCGAACCCACCCGGGTGGAAAAACTGAACCTGCCCATCAGCAGCGCCCAGGGCATGCTGGTCGCTTTCGGACACCTGTACTTCTCGGTCAACGGTGGTCCGGGCAGCGGGTTCTACCGGGCCGTCGACACCAACAAGGACGGTGAATGGAACAAGATCGAGAAGCTCAAGTCACTGGCCGGTGGTGGCGAGCATGGACCTCATGCCCTGAGACTCTCGCCGGATGGCAAGTCGATTTACCTGATCGCCGGCAACCACACGAACCCACCAGGCGGGCTGAGCGCCAACCACCTGCCATCCAACTGGTCGGAGGACCTGTTGTTGCCACGGCAGTGGGACGCCCGGGGCCACGCGCGGGGCCGGATGGCACCCGGCGGCTGGATCGCCCGGACCGACCCGGACGGCAAGACCTGGAGCATCATCAGTGCTGGCTATCGCAATCCCTACGACATGGACTTCAACGCCGAGGGCGAATTGTTCGCCTACGACGCCGACATGGAATGGGACATGGGGTCACCGTGGTATCGCCCGACACGATTGTGCCATGCGGTCAGCGGCAGCGAATTCGGATGGCGAAGTGGCACCGGCAAGTGGCCGACCTGGTACGCCGACAGCCTGCCCCAGGTGGTTGACATCGGACCCGGTTCACCGGTCGGCGTCAATTTCGGCACCGGCGCCAGGTTCCCGGAAAAATACCAACGAGCTGTCTATCTCTGTGACTGGACGTTCGGCACGATGTACGCGGTGCACCTGCAACCACGGGGTGCCAGTTACGTCGGGATCCGCGAAGAATTCGTGGCCCGCGCTCCGTTGCCTCTGACCGATGTGGCCATCGGCGACGACGGGGCCATGTACTTCACTATCGGCGGTCGCGGGGCCCAGTCGGAATTGTTCCGCGTCACCTACACCGGCAAGGACTCGACAGCACCAGCCCGGCCGGGTGCGGACAAGTTCGCGGGTCTCCGCAAGCTGCGACGGTCGCTGGAGGCCTTCCACGGCCAACAGGACCCGGCCGCGGTCCAGGCCGCGCTGACACACCTCGGCCACGCAGATCGCCACATCCGTTACGCCGCCCGGATTGCCCTGGAAGCACAGCCGGTGGCTTCCTGGCAGGATGACGTCCTCCACCAGGACAATCCCACCGCGTTGCTGACTGGTGTCATCGCACTGGCCCGCCAGGCAGACAAATCCCTGCAGCCTCGCCTGCTGAAGTCGCTGTCCCAATTGGACTGGGCCGGGTTGAAAACCCACAACCGCCTCGCCTTGCTCCGTGCCTACTCGTTGACATTCATCCGCATGGGGGCTCCCGATCAGGCCACCGCAACGGCGGTCCTCGGCCAGCTCGACAAGGCTTTCCCCACCGGAGACATCCGCCTCGATCGTGATCTGTCTCAGCTGCTGGCCTATACCAACTCGCCCACGGTGATCGACAAGACCCTGGCACTGATGAAAAAGCCCTCCCCGAAGGTCGGCAAAGACCTCACCAAGCTGCTGTCGCGCAACAGCGGCTACGGAAGCACCATCGCCCGCATGCTCTCCAACCACCCCGAGTTGCAGAAGATTCACTACGCGTTCGTCCTGCGGACAATGCGTTATGGATGGACGCTCGACCAGCGACGCGAATACTTCAAGTGGCTGGGTGACGCCGGCCGCCGCAGTGGAGGAGCCAGCTACACGGGTTTCCTGAACAACATCCGCAAGGAAGCCCTGGTCAATGTTTCCGAAGCCGAGAAAAAGTCGCTGGCTGCGACAGTGGCGGCTCCCGCCGTGAAACTGGACGCGCTGCCCAAGCCCAAGGGACCGGGACAGGAATGGACGGTCAACCAGGTGGTCCAGGCCACCCGCGGCGGCCTCTCGGGGCGGAACTTCACCAACGGGCAACGCACCTACCAGGCTGCTCGTTGTGGAGCCTGCCACCGATTCGATGGAGCCGGCGGAGCCACCGGTCCCGATCTCAGCAACGTCGCCGGACGTTTCAGCGTGAAGGATCTTGCCGAGTCCCTGATCGTGCCCAGCAAGGTGGTCTCCGACCAGTACCGGGCCAGCGTGGTCCTGACAACTGCCGGCAAGGTGATCACCGGTCGCATCGTCAACGACAACAAGGGCACGCTGACCGTACTGACCGACGCATTCGATGCCTCAAAGATCACGACGGTACCGGCCGGTGATATCGAGGACACACAGCCATCCAAGACATCATTGATGCCCGAAAAACTGCTGCATCCCCTGGGCAAGGACGAGCTGCTGGACCTGATGGCCTACCTGCTGTCGCGCGGCAACCCGGGAGACCTGATGTTCGCCAAGTAGATCCGGGTCAACCGGGCCTAGAACACCCGTGTCATCAGCACCACAACCGAAATCGTGATGAAGAACACGCTGCAAAAGACCAACCCGACCTGCATCAGCCGGTTGGGCCGCATCTCGCGTGGCAGCAACGTGCGGTTGACGTACAGCGTGTGCATCGCGGCACAGCCCAGTGCAACATTCTGCAACACGGCGCCGATGATCGCGATCTGCAAGGGGTCAAAAAAAGCCAGCGCAAACAGGCCCCACACGCCATACAGCGACAGGATGCCGTAATAGATCAATCGAACCTGCCCGCCTTCCAGGCGTCGGGCCCGGGAGCTAATGGTCCAGATCACGTCGGTCCACCGCCGCGAAATCTGTTCGCCGGTGAACACGGCGTTGGGCGCCAGCACCAGGAAACTGACCATCAGCATGAAGGTCCAGACCAGGCCACGGTAATCCGGCAGGTGATCGGAAAGTCCCACCGCGGTCATCGCGGCCGCCCGGTTCCCCTCGACCGGCACGTTGCGAATGAACTCCAGGGACATCATGCACGGCAGGGCCATTCCCAGCAGGCAGCAACCCAACCAGACACCGGCCTGGTCCCGAACGATATGACGGACCCAGCCCTTCCAGTGTCGCCGGGACGTGTCATCAACCTCGAACACCATGCCGACATGCGAGAGTTCGACCTCGTGCCCTCCGATCGCGCTGGGAATCGCACCCACGTGGTGCCCCATCCCCCAGCCCTTGTCTCGCGCATAATTGGACGCCAGCGTGTTGGAGAGACCACCGGCACCGGCAATCGCCGCAAACGCAACGATGATCGCCCAGTTCAAATCGGGCAACCTGCCATGTTGTCCGATGTAAGCGACCAGCCCCACGCGCCTCATTCCCTGCAAAGCCACCAGTTCATCGGCCCATTCGCGTACATCCCCGGGCATCTTGTCGCCGGGGACGAACGTCTGGCTGGACCCGTCATCGGCAATCAGCCTGTACGATTCGGCCACCCAGGACGACTCGGACCGGCTCTTCTTCAACGGGTCTCGAATGATTCCGCGAACCAGCAACCGTCTGTCGCCGTTCAGGTCATCGACCAGGAACCGTCCCTGGCGTGCCTCCCTGCGGACCAGGGCTTCCAGGGCCTCCAGCGCCGTCCGCGTTCGCTCGTCCAGCGTCGTTTCCTTCGGATCCACCTTCGAACCATCAACCAGTTGTTCGATAAAATCAGGAGTGTTGTTGCCGATGGTCCCGCGAAGCATGACGGTGCGGCCATCGTCCGGCAGGGTGACGGAAAAATGGCGCCCGGCGATCACCGACTCGGCCCGGTCGGGCACCTGGCCAAATCGGCCGAACCCGGTGATGACCTCGATCATGTTGTCCCAGCTGACCTGGAACACCGCGATCACGGCCACGACCAACAGCACGACAACAACCTTGAAGGTCATCATCTTCTCGATCACCCGGTAGATCGTCCCACCAAAAATCAGGGGCAAAAAGGCGACCAGAAAGATCACGTACCCCAGCACCTTGACCCACTCCGACTCGGTCATCGTGATTCCGAGCAGCGTGTAATCCAGGTCGGTCGGCAAATGACCAAACACCGCGGCGGCGAACGGCACCGCGGCGTTGGCTGCCATGAACGGCCAGATGTTGCAGATTTCCAGTACCAGGTAAATCGGCAACCAGAACCGGGGACCGGGCGTGGTCCGAAAATACCCCACCACGATCGGCTCGCCACAATACAACGCGTACCGCATCACCTCGATGTTGAAGAAGACCTGGCCAAGAATCGAAAGCGTGGCCAACCACAGCAACGTGCCACCGTACTGGGCACTGACTGCCGGGCCGAAGAGCCATTCGCCCGCGCCGATGGCCACACCCGCCATCAGGATTCCCGGACCGATCAACGTCGGCAACTTTTTCCAGTTCATCACCGGGGGTGACGGCAGGTCACCAACATCCCACGGCTGGAGTGCGCCTCCGGTTCGCTTGCCTGGCTCCACGGTCGACTCCGACAACTGCTGATGGTCGGGCTCGGTCATGATTCCTCAAAGACTACCGCCAGAGGCAGCAAAACCGCCATCTGGAACCAGGAATAATCCTACAGCCTCCGTTTGAGCCGGACGGTGCCAACGCGGCGGCCATCGATGTCGATCTCGTCACCAGCCCCGTCGGAACAGAACCCGTTGGCCTCAAACTGGATCCTCTTGGGTTCATCCTCGACTGATGTCACCACCAGGGCCTCGCTGGCACCCTCACCACTGGCCCATGCCAATGCCGCCTCGATCAATTCTCGCCAGGCCGCCCGCGCCACGCGGTGCACGAAACCATCGATCTGTGCCGTCCATCCGTCCCTGTCCTGCGTCATTTTCAATGGCCTGACACTACACAACCCCACCAGGCGACGATTCTCACTCCAACCACAAAACCACGCCCCGCCACCCACGGCCAACTCGGCGTACCGCGGATACAAGCCCATGCAGGAATCCTGCCGTGCGTACCGGGTCGACAACAATCCGAGATTGGCGTCGAGAATTTGCTCGCTGTGAGGGATCAGCAAAAGTGGAATCATGGGAATTCGAGCATGGGCCGTGCCGGGACTGACCGTCACCGGACCACCAACACCCCGAAACCAGTCGACCAGGAATTCCTCGGGCGACAGATCCGCCGTGACGTTGGCATACACCGTGCTGCCAGCCAGCCGCCGCCAGCCCAACCGGTTGTAGACTCTTGCGGCCGCGGGATTGACCGTTCCCAGGAACAATGCCTCACCGCCCTCGGCACGGAACAGGTCCCTTGCCTCACGGCACAACCGCTCGGCCAGGCCCTGTCGACGACAATCCACCGCCGTGGCCACACCACCCAGCCCACCCAGTTCCTTCTGCTCAATCGACACCGTCAACTGACAGGTCGCCGCCAGCCCAGCCGGACCCGCCGATGCCGGAACCCGCCTCAGGCACCACACCGTGTCACGATTGCGGCCCACCTCGACGCCATTGCCCAGCACGTCCCGGGCCTCCTCGAACGAGGTCCCAAACGTCTCCTCCCAGAAAACCGCCAGTTCATTGGCAAGTCCAGATGAC
>MDTE01032582.1_pt1 | contig 18744 bp, 22 predicted proteins | sample 811231 | NCBI WGS metagenome assembly MDTE01 (sample SAMN05326651, study PRJNA326480) | marine metagenome | isolation source: seawater | place: Indian Ocean: Red Sea | collected 2010 | reverse complement strand
TTCCAATGCCGCTCAATGCGGTTGATTTCGCCGCTCGGGCGGGTAGATTGTCCGCGGCACACAGGGAGTGGCTGATGAGCGTTCTGATCGTATGCTTCGACGGCACCGACAATGAACCGGAGGATGCCAGGACGATTGTCTGGGATGGTGCCGCCCGGGACGTCTCCATCACCAGATGGGTTGCTCATGTCCGCGCAGCACGACACGCACCGGCCCGGAAACGACCGAATCGCGGTTGGCGATTGTCCCGGTCATTCGCACCGCGCCGGAGTGATCCGAGGCGACCGTGCAGGGGCAGACAAGTTCGAGATCGGTCGCGGAGGCTGCTGCCGTGAGACTGCCGAGCAGCAGCAGTGTGGCCGGACGGAGCAGGTAGCGGAATTGACTCATGACGCCTCCCATCAGTCAGTTGACGACTCTGGTGAGTTGGCACGGGGAATGCGCGCGTGGGGCGCGTTGGGGTCGACCCCGCGGTCGAGTTCGTGCCCGGCGACGATCCATGCTTCCCGGGTATTGCCGAACACGTTGAAGACGCCCGCTTCTGTACCGACGGTCGCTTACGTGGCGCGGGTACTGGTCGTCATGACAAACCCGAGGGTCGGATCGCCGTCGACGTGGCCGCGGATCGAACGTGTTCCCCATTTCGACGTACTGACGGTGTCGACCATGACGGTGAGGTCTTCGTCGAGTTGGGGGATGGTGAACGCGAGGCGATCGCCAGCCTCGGCCCGCACCACGCCCGCGTGGTCAATCGTGACAAGGCGCGCGTTGCGGACGTCGGGTCGGATGTGCGGGGGTGGGATCGCCGGATCGTCGGCGGAACGCGCAAGCCACAGGGAAACCTGCGCGGCGGCGTTGCCGGGGGGCGAAGGTGGCACCGTGCCGTCTGTTGCGCGACTCACCGTGGATGCGGACCGTCCCGTGTCGTTCCCTGCGTCCTCGGGCGCTCGAGTACGGGGGCTCTCGCGCTTCGCGGATGCTGCGGGGTCGGGGACGTGGTCATCGACCTGCCAGCCGAGCAAGTCAATCGCGCCGGCCGCACCGATACATGCGCTCACGGCGAGAACCAGAACCAGACTCCAGGGTTTCAGGACCATTCAGTCATCATACCGGCCGAAGTCGGCGCGACCAGCCTCACGGCAGCGGCAGACGTCGTTCGTGCACCGAGCCGCGGTTCCAGTACCAGGCCACCGCACCCATCACGATGTTGACGATGCCCGTCGCGATGAAAATCCCCATGTAGCCCCAAAGCTGATCGCCCAGGTAGCACAGCGGGATGTAGAGCACGAAGATGCGCACGAGCGTCATGATCAGGGGCGGCATCGGCATACCCCGTGCGTTGAATGAGGAGGAAGCCACCTGCATGACGCCCATCATCCCGATGGTGAGCGGAATGACGAGGAAGAAGCCCCGTGCGACCACTCCGACAATCGCGTTGTCGTCGATCAGCGAGACGAAGTAGGCGCCGAACAGAGACATGAACACAAAGGTGACTGCACCCCAGGCAAGGCAGAACCGGTACACGATGGTCTGCGCTTGCCGGACCCGTTCGATCTGCCGTGCGCCCCAGTTCTGGCCGATAAACGGTTCGGCGGACGAGGACGCGGACCAGAGGATCATGTGCGCCATGGTCTCGACGCGGGTCGCGACGTTGTAACCGGCGACAACCTCGTGACCGTGGCCGGCGAGCAGCCGGGTCACGAACAGCATCGAAATCGGATGAATGAGCCCGCTCAGGATGGCCGGGCCGCCCACGTGCAGGATCGACTTCCAGGACCCGATCAGGTTGTCGACGGACCAGTAGAACATCTTCGCGCGGACCAACAGCACGAGGTAGAGGCCGACGCTCGCCACCCTCGACAGGACGTATGCAAGCGCCGCTCCGGCAACCCCCATTTCCGGCACGCCGAACCAGCCGAAAATCAGCACGGGGCCAAGCATGATCTGCAGCACCGACGAGGCCGTCATGATGATCCCGGGACTCGCCGCAGCGCCCGTTGCCCGGAGCATCGTCGAACCGACGATCGAAAGCAGGAAGAAGGGCACCCCGAGCATGTAGACCTGCAGGTAGGCGACCGTCATCTCGAGGACCAGGCCTTCGGCCCCGAGGGACTCGACGATCGGCTCGGCAAATGCGCCGCCGAGGAACGCGAGCAGTACCCCGACGACCACCGCGAGCAACTGCGCGTGGGTCACGAGCTGGCGCGTCGTTTGCTGATCGCCGGCGCCGGCGGCCCGGGCAATCACCGAGGAAGCTCCTGTGCCGATACCTCCGGCGAACGCGAACAGGGTGATGGTCAGCGGAAAGGCGAATCCCATCGCGGCCAGCGCCTCGGTGCCCACGATGCCGAGGTAAATGGCTTCGGCGAGCTGGGCGATGTTCATCGTCACCGAGCCCATCGCCATGAAGGCGCCCAGTCTCACAAGGTGTTTGCCGACGGGCCCGTGCGTGAACCCGCCCCTGCGCGGTGCGGGCGTCTCTTCCTGGTCGCCGGTGCTGTCGACGGTCGTGTCGGGGCTGCGCGAGGACACGTCAGTGGCCGTCGCGAGGAGGGAAAACCATGGCGCGCATCATACCCCTGTAGGTAGCGGACTTCGCCTGGTAATTTCCCGGCGTGTGAGATTCGCGCCCTTGCGCCAGCGTCCTGCTCGCAGGGTCAGGCGAAGGGTGATCCATGCACGGCGGAGGGACACGTCGTCGACGGGGTTGACGTCGGGGTGGCGCCGGTTCAGGCATTATCGGGGGACAGGGCCAGGCGGAGCGGCCCCGTCGTGTTCAGCCGACTTCACCCCTGGCCAGTGCTTCGGCGATCGCCGGGTGCACAAACTGCGTCACGTCGCCGCCATACTGAGCGATCTGCCGGACCAGCGTTGACGAGATGTAGGACGTTTCCTCGGACGGTGCGAGGAACATCGTCTCGACGCCGGGCTTGAGCACCCGGTTCATGTTGAGCATCTGAAACTCGTACTCGAAGTCCGTGACGGTGCGGATGCCCTTCAGGATGACTTCGGCGCCCACCTCCTTGGCAAAGTCGACGGAGAGCACGTTGAAGCCCGCGACGGACACGTTATCGACATGTGCGAGTGCGATTTCCGCCAGCTTCACCCGGGTTTCCAGCAGGCTGGGGCTCTTGTGGGGGCTCGTGGCGATACCGAGGACCACGTGATCGAAAATCCGGGCGGCCCGCTCAACGAGGTCCGTGTGACCGTTGTGGATGGGGTTGAAGGTTCCCGGATAGAGGACGGTCGCCATCGATTCTTGCTCTTGTTGGGTGAGAAAGGCGGGGGATCATACAGGACGTCCGGCGCTGCTGCTTGGCAGTATTCCGGGGCAGCAAGCAAGGCCTATTGTCGCCGCAACAGCGCAAAGTGCACGCTTGCGGCGCGCTTTTGCCGGTGCAGTTCGAAGCCGCCGGGGATCACTTCAGATGGAAGGGGTGCAGCCGACTCGGCATAGACGAACCCGCCGGCGCGCACGCGCGGGCCCAGCGTTTGGAGTATGGGTTCCAGGAGAGATTCGGCGAACGGAGGATCGACGAAGACGATGTCCCAGACGTCGGTTGCGTCCCTGATCCAGGCGCTGGCGTCCGCCGTGTGCACCGCAACGGTGTCCGCGGCCAGTTCCTGGCGACGCGCTTCGATGGCGGCGGAGACGCGCGGGTCGCGCTCGACGACGTCGGCGCTCAGTGCGCCCCGCGAGAGCGCTTCGAAGGAAAGGACCCCGCTCCCGCCGAACAGTTCGAGCGTCCGGGCGCCGACGACATCCATCTGTAGCCAGTTGAAGAGCGTCTCCCGGATTCGCGATGGGGTGGGCCGCACGGAATGACCGTTCGCGAAGGCGATTTTGCGGCCCCGCCATTTTCCTCCGATAATCCGGACGCTCCTTTCCTGCGGACGTGGGGTCATGAGCGTGGCGTAGTTCAAATTCTGGTGGGACGCAGTCGTTGGCCAATGAAACAAAACAGTCGGATGAAGGCAAGGGTTCCTTCTTCAGCCGAATCAAGGCGGGTCTAGCCAAGACCCGCGACAAGTTCGATGTGCTGCTGCGGGGTCGCAAGACGATCGACGCGGACCTCATGGACGATCTGGAGACGACCCTCCTGACCGCCGACGTGGGCGTCCGCGCAACCACCAACATCATCGACGCACTGACCGAGCGGATGCGCCGGAACGAGCTGGGTGATGCCGAGGCGCTGCACAAGGGGTTGACCGAAGAGCTGGCATCGCTCCTCGCGCCGTGCGAGGCGCCGTTTACCGTGGATTCGGCGAAGAAGCCCTACGTTGTCCTCGTCGTTGGGGTCAACGGTGTGGGCAAGACGACCACGATTGGCAAGCTGGCGAAGCGGCTTTCCGGGCAGGGTCAGAAGGTCATGCTGGCGGCGGGCGACACGTTCCGTGCGGCGGCCGTGGAGCAGTTGCAGATCTGGGGCGAGCGCAACGACGTCCCGGTGGTGGCCCAGCACACGGGGGCCGACAGTGCCTCCGTGATCTTCGACGCCATCGAGTCGGCGCGCGCGCGGGGCGCGGATGTACTGATTGCCGATACCGCGGGGCGCCTGCAGAGCAAGGTCAATCTGATGGCCGAGCTCGAGAAGATCGTTCGGGTCATGCGCAAACTCGACGACACGGCACCGCACGAGGTCCTGCTGGTGGTCGACGGCGGCACGGGACAGAACGCGCTCTCACAGGTGCGTGAGTTCAGCGCGGCGGTGCCGGTGAGCGGGCTTGCGCTTACCAAACTCGACGGCACGGCGAAGGGCGGCGTCATCTTTGCGATCGCCGCGGAAGCGGAAATCCCCGTTCGTTTCATTGGGGTCGGGGAGCAGATCGAGGACCTGCGCGACTTCGAGGCCAACGAGTTCGTAGAGGCGCTCCTCACTTCATGATTCGTTTCGATGCCGTCAGCAAACGATATGAAGGCGGCGCGGAAGCCCTGGCGGGCGTGAGCTTCGAACTGGCCGGTGGCGAGATGGCGTTTCTCACGGGGCACTCGGGCGCGGGCAAAAGCACGCTGCTGAAGCTCATCATGCTGATGGAACGGCCCTCCAGGGGCCAGGTGTTCGTGGGGGGGGTGAACCTCGGGCGACTCCGCCGCCGGCAGGTTCCCGCGCTCCGTCGGAGCGTGGGTGTCGTGTTTCAGAACCACCAGTTACTGGGCGATCGGACGGTCTACGACAACGTCGCCCTGCCGCTCGTCATCGCCGGCTACACGCCGCGCGAGGTCGGGCGCAGGGTGCGTGCCGCGCTGACCAAGGTGCACCTCGAAGACCGTGAGCGGGAGATGCCTGCCGCACTGTCAGGTGGAGAACAGCAGCGCGTCGGTATCGCGCGGGCGGTCGCCAATCGCCCGCCGGTGCTGCTTGCAGACGAACCGACCGGGAATCTCGACCCTGCGCTCTCCGCCGAGATCATGGCGACGTTCAGGGACTTCAAACAGGTGGGCGTGACCGTGCTGATCGCGACGCACGATCTTGCGCTGGTCGAGTCGATGGGTGAGCGGGTGCTGACGCTCGGGAAGGGGCGGCTGGTGACCGAACCGGGCGCGCCCCATGAGTGAGGCGAAGGCCGCACAGGCGACGGTCGTGTCCGTTGGGGCTGGCGGCAATCTCGCCAGTTGGGCGCGGCATCACCGGACGGTTGCCGTCGACAGTCTGCGCCGGCTGCTCGCGTCCTGGGTCAACAGTCTGCTGACGTGGCTCGTGATCGGGATTGCGCTCGCGCTGCCGGCCATGATGTACGTCCTGCTTGGGAACGTGTCTTCGGTGAGCGCGGGATTCGGCGGCAAACCCCGGGTGACGCTGTTCCTCGTGGAGAGCGGCGTGTCGGCGGGCGAAAGGTTGCGGGCTGAGATCGCCGCGCTCGCCGAAGTGACCGATGTCCGCTACATCAGCGCGGCCGAGGCGCTGGACGACTTCGAACAGCGGTCGGAGTTCGAAGGCGTGCTCGAGACCCTCGATGAGAATCCGCTTCCGGCGGTCATCGTCGTGACGCCCGTCGCGGATCACGTCGAGGCTCTGGTCGACCGGTTCGGCGCGGACGAACGCATCGACAGTGTTCTCGTTGACCTCGCCTGGGTCGAGCGCCTGTTGTTGCTGGTTCGGCTCGCTGAAAGCATCGTGAGCTGGATGGCGCTCTTCTTTGCGCTCGGGGTGTTTCTGATCACCGGCAATACGATCCGCCTCGCGATCGAGAGCCGCCGGACCGAGATCGAGGTTGTGAAACTCGTTGGCGGCACGGATGCGTTCGTGCGTCGGCCGTTTCTGTACCTCGGCTTCTGGTACGGCGCAGGCGGCGCGCTGGCTGCCGTGTTGCTGGTTGAGCTCAGTCTGCTCTGGCTGCACGGCCCGATCGAAGCCGTGATGGGTGCCTACGGCAGCGCTTTTGCGGTGACCGGGCTGGGTGTCCCCGGGGCCCTGACGTTGTTCGCCGCGGGTATCGTCCTCGGTGTCGCGGGTGCCTGGCTCGCGGTGAATCGCCACCTGAGCCAGATCGAACCGGGGTAGACAGACGTCAGCGTGTGTTTGGAGTGAGTGCTTGCTTACTCTGTGTTCCCTGACAATATCAGGAGCCATTTCGGGGCGGTTGTTGTAAGATGCGCGCCCCCGCGCGGTCTGCGGGATCAGAAGGGGCGCGGGACGGTGGCATGCCGTCTGAGTCCTGTGCGAAGTCCTGACGGGACGTCACGCAATCTGCGTGCTGCGTGTCCAATCCCCTGGGTGCGCATCGACGTCTATATTGGTGTCGGTGGGATGACGGCGAGCGGTCGGGAGCCACCAATCTGCCCTCGTGGGCCCTGAGAGGTGTGGAAGAGATGACGAAGCAACTTGTTGCGCTGGACTGGATGTCGCCGGGAGCCGATCTCGGTGGTTACATTCAGGCCGTCAACAACATCCCGATGCTGACGCCCGAACGCGAGCGTGAGCTCGCCGAGCGCCTGCATTTCGAGGGCGACGTCGACGCTGCGCGAGAGCTGGTCCTGGCGCATCTGCGGTTTGTCGTATACGTCGCCAAGTCCTATTCGGGATACGGGCTCGCTGAGGCTGACCTGATTCAGGAAGGGAATGTCGGGCTGATGAAGGCGGCGCGTCGCTTCGACCCGACGTTTGGCGTTCGCCTCGTGTCCTTTGCCGTCCACTGGATCAAGGCGGAGATGCACGAGTTCATCCTTCGCAACTGGCGCATCGTGAAGGTCGCGACCACCAAGGGCCAACGCAAGCTCTTCTTCAACCTACGCTCCGCCAAGACCCGTCTTGGCTGGATGAGCCAGGCCGAGATCGAGAAGGTAGCGGGTGACCTGGGCGTTGAGCCTGCCGTCGTGCGGCAGATGGAAGGGCGGCTCGCGGCCATTGACGAAGCTTATGACGGCGCCGACACCGGTGACGACTACAACGCGCCTTCGCGCTATCTCGAAGATCGGACGGCGAATCCCGCGACGATCGCGGAAGCAGACAGCGTCGAACTCGACGGCCGTGCGACCCTGGAGACGGCGCTCGGCGTGCTTGATCCCCGTGCCCGCGACATCGTGAGCAGGCGCTGGCTGACAGAGGACAAGGCGACGCTGCAGACGCTGGCGGCGGAATACGGGATCTCCGCCGAACGGGTCCGGCAGCTCGAGCAGAATGCCCTGCGCAAGATGCGCAGGGACCTCGGCGTTGAAGACTGACCACCACGTCGCGTCCGGAACCCCGTTGTGACTGAGCATCAGCCGTCTACGCGCCGGGCGGTCCGAAGTTTCGTCATTCGTGAAGGCCGGTTTACGCCTTCCCAGCGCAGGAATCTCGAGCGTCACTGGTCGGAATACGGCATCGAGGCGGACGCTGACCCGTTGGCGCGCTTCGAGCGCCCACAGCCGCTGGTGGTGGAAGTGGGATTTGGCATGGGTGACAGCCTGTTCGAGTCAGCGCGCGTCGAGCCGGCGTACAACTTTCTCGGCGTCGAGGTGCACCGTCCCGGTGTGGGGCATCTGCTGGGTCTCGCAGGGAACGCAGGGCTCACGAATCTGCGGGTCGCGGTCGCGGACGCGCGGGAAGTCCTTGCGCGACTGCCCGAAGCTTCAGTCGCGCGGGTGCAGGTGTACTTCCCGGACCCCTGGCCAAAGAAGCGCCATCACAAGCGACGCCTCATTCAGCCGGAGTTCGTGTCAGCCGTAGTCGAGCGGCTCGCGCCGGGGGGGGTTCTGCACGTCGTCACGGATTGGGCAGCCTACGCGGAGTGGATCGACGAAGTGCTCGGAGGGTTCGCGCAACTCACTCCAGTGCCGCCACCGTCCCGGGTCACGACGAAATACGAGCAGCGCGGGCTTCGGCTTGGCCACGCCATCACGGAGTTTGCGGTGGCGCTGGAACGTGATCCGCCGCAAGCAACTGCAGATCGTTGAGAAAACGCAGGCCAGGCCCGGTTGGTTGATAACGCTCGACCCCGTCGTCCGACTGCACAGCCTCCAGGAGTCCGCGGCCGATTGCTGCGGTGGTGAACCCGTCGAGGTCGGCCGCGTCGCGCCCGGTGCGCGCGGTGAACAGCTGCGGTGAGAATCCCGTCGTCAAACGCAGTGCGTTCAGCATGAACTCGAAGAAGTCTTCCTCGACGTCGGTCTTGCGCGTCGGGGTGACGGCGTTCAGGTAGTCCCACGGCAGTCGCGTGTTGGTGGTGCGGAACAGGGTTCCGTCGGCCAGCGTGTGCTTCCCGTGCGCGCCCGCGCCAAGGCCGAGATAGTCACCGAAGCGCCAGTAGTTCAGGTTGTGCCGGCATTCGTACCCGGCCCGCGCGAAGGCCGAGATTTCGTAGCGGGCATAGCCGGCCGCCGCCAGCATTGCGAAGCCGGCATCCTCGATGTCCGCAAGCACATCGTCGTTCGGCAACGCGGGTGGGCGTTTGTGGAAGCCGGTGTTCGGTTCGATGGTCAGCTGATACCAGGACAGGTGGGTGGGTTCGAGCGCAAGTGCCAGCGTCAGGTCACCTTCCGCCCCAGCCGGCCTTTGTGCGGGCAGGCCGTGCATGAGATCGAGATTGATGTTGTCGAACCCGGCGCTGCGGGCCGCGGCGAATGCGGCGTTGATCTCGTGCGCCGCGTGGATGCGTCCGAGCCGGCGCAACTGAGCGTCGTCGAAGGACTGGGCACCGATCGAGAGACGATTCACGCCGGCCTCGCGGTATCCGGTGAAACGCCGGGCGTCGCTGGCGCCTGGATTGGCTTCGAGGGTGATCTCAATGCCCGGTTCGAAGCCGAACGCTTCCTCGAGCGCGCGAAGGATCGCGTCGACCGTTGCCGCCGAGATCAGACTCGGCGTGCCGCCTCCGAAAAACACCGACCGAAGCGGCCGTGACGCAACCATTTGCGTCTGAGCCTCGAGGTCGCGCCGCAGTGCGGCCAGATAGTCGGTTTCGGGCAGTTCACCGCCAGCCTCGTGAGAGTTGAAGTCACAGTAAGGGCACTTGCGAATGCACCAGGGCAGATGCACATAGGCGCTGAGCGGCGGCAATCCCGCGGCGTCGGTCACAGACCAAGCCTGGCCGCGAGCGCTTCGAGCGCGAGGGCCCGATGGCTGATGCGGTTCTTTTCCGCGTCGCCCACTTCTGCCAGCGTCTGTCCCCGATCGGGCAAGAGAAAGATCGGGTCGTAGCCGAACCCGTTGTCGCCGCGGGCCGTGTCGATGATTTTACCTTCCAGCCGGCCGTGTGCAATGAGCGGGTCGGGGTCGGTGGCGTGCGTCATCAGGACGATGACGCAGTGAAAGCGAGCCGTTCGGGGCAGAGGGTGCTCCCTGATTGCGTCGAGTAGCCTGGCGTTGTTCCGGGAATCGGTGGCGCCTGGCCCCGAGTAGCGCGCCGAGTAGATCCCGGGCTCACCGTCCAGGCAGTCCACTTCGAGTCCGGAGTCGTCCGCGAGTGCTGGCAGGCCGGTGTGGGAACAGGCGTTGCGCGCCTTCAGGATGGCGTTTTCGACGAACGTCAGTCCGGTCTCTTCCGCTTCGGGCACGTCGTATTCATGCTGTGCCACGAGGCTCAGGCGCGAGCCGACAACCGCTTCGATCTCGCGCATCTTGTGCGCGTTGTTGCTGGCGAGCACGGTCGTGTCTGGCATGGTCAGGGGGCGGTCTTCGGGTAGTAGGAACGCTCGAATCGGAGCGTCTGGGTTTCCGCGGTACCTTCCGGCGTGACGGCAAGCTTGAAGGTCAGTGTGTCTTTCTCGTTCGTCACGAGCGATGCGAGATAGTAGATCGCATCCTGCTCACGGACTTCCGCAAAGTCGAGCGGGATACGCTGTCCCAGCAGGTTCGTGCCGGCGCCGGCGACCGCTGCCCGAGCCGGATGGGCGTCGGTCAGCACCGTCACGTTGACGACGACACGGTTCGACGCCCGCACGATCCCGTGCAGCTTTGCGACGTCAGCGGGAATGAGCAGAGAGCTCAGCGCAGTTGCGAAAATTGTGTGTGGACCCGCGTCCAGGCGTTCGCTCGCGTCGGCCCAGGTCGTGAGCGTCAGGAGCAGGCATGTGGTTGCCGCGAGGGCCGCGCGGGTCACAGGCCGATCATCAGCCCTGACTGAACGCGCAGAATCGCGGCGAGCGGGGGCACGAGGAGGTACTCCTCCAGCAGGATCAGCCCCATGATCACGAACATCACTGACAGGTCCAGCCCGCCCATCGGCGGTATCAGCCTCCGCGCCGGGTCACAGAGCGGCTCCGTGATCTGGGTCGCGAGGCTCAGCACTGGGTGGCCCGTGTTGGGGGCGATCCAGCTCGCGATGACGACGATGATCAGCGCGAAGAAGTAGATGTTGAGAACGAGGGAGACGACACCGACCATTGCCCAACCCAGGTAGAGCAGGCTGAAGAACGGGTAGCCGTAGAGTGCCATCGTGACCATCAGGCCGATGAACTGGACGAGTATCGCGACCAGGAGGGTCGGCAGATCGAACCGCCCGAGCGATGGCACAGCCAGTGATACCGGTTTCACAACCGGGTTGGTGATCGAAACGATGCCCTGGGAGATCGGGTTGTAGTAGTCCGCTTTGGCGAGCCGAAGCAGAAACCTCAGCATCAGGAACAGCACGAACAGCCCAATCAGCGTCGAGATGATGAAAATACCGGCCCCGGCTATATCCAACGTACTGTCCTCTTACGACGATCGACGAGCTTCAAGACTCCGTCGCATTATCCCGCAAATCCGCTGCTGAGCGAGCGATTCGGGCGTATTCAAACGCGCGCTCACCACAATTTGACGAGCCGGATGGGTGCAGGGTTTGCGCGGCTCAGTCCGATTCCGCCGCGAGTTCGATCGAGCGGCGGTGTGCGGCGCCCAGCGCCGCGGTGACCAGATCAGGCAGGCCGCCGTCGAGAAACGTCCCGATCGCGGCTGCCGTGGTCCCTCCGGGCGACGTGACCGCCTGCCGCAGTTCCGCGACATCGTCGTCCCGACGGTCGACCATGGTCGCGGCGCCAAGCGCGGTCTTCACGACGAGTTGGCGTGCGGTGTCAGGGTCCAGACCCAGGTCGACCGCGGCCCGCTGCATCAATTCCATCAGCAGGAAGAAGTAGGCGGGGCCGCTGCCCGAGACTGCCGTGACCGCGTCGAGGTCTGATTCAGCGGGCACCCAGAGCAGGCTTCCAACCGCGCCCAGGACCTGCTCCGCCAGGGCCCGTTGGGCATCGGTCACGCCGGGTGCCGGGTACGCACCGGTCATCCCCTGTCGTTCCAGCGCGGGGGTGTTCGGCATACACCGCACCGTGGCCGGGTGATCGCCCAGCCACCTCTGCAGTGAGCCGAGGGTAATGCCGGCCGCGACGGAAATGACCAGCGCGTCGCCTAACGCGCCCTGCAGTTCGCCGCAGGCCGTCTCGACGATGTTCGGCTTGACCGTCAGAAGTACGACGTCCGCACCACTCGCGGCTTCCGCGTTGGAGCCGGCCGCCTGGACACCCAGTTCGGTGAATCTGTCCAGTTGGCCGGGCATCGGGTCGGCGGCAACGATGTGCGCGGCGGGATGGCCGCCCTCGATGAGGCCGCCCGCGATCGCATACGCGATGTTGCCGGCGCCGATGAAGGTCACTTGCGTCATGGTGTTGTCCTGATTGGGTTATGTCGTGCGCGGTGCGCGGGCACCAAAGATTGCGGTGCCGATCCGGACCCAGGTCGCGCCCTCGGCGATGGCTGCTTCGAGGTCGCCGCTCATGCCCATCGAGAGCTCAACACGCTGTATGAGTCCCCGTGCCCTTGCGGCTTCTCCAAGTGTGCGCAGGGCCGCAAAGGGTACCCGTTGATCGTCGAGGGAGTCTGACTGGGCCGGCAGCGCCATCAGTCCGCGGAGTTGAAGGTGGGGCAGGTCCGCGATGTGGGCGAGCAGCATCGCGGCGTCGTCGGCCGCGACGCCGGCCTTGGCCGGATCGTTCGAGATGTTGACCTGCACGCAGACGTTGAGCGCCGGCTGATCCTTGCTCCGCGCCGCGGACAGTCGGTCGGCCACCTTCCTGCTGGCAACCGTGTGAACCCAGTCGAAATGGCGTGCGATCAGCCTGGACTTGTTGCTCTGAATGGCGCCAATGAAATGCCAGGTCAGTCCGGGGCGGGCTTCGACCTTCGCCACAGCCTCCTGCAGGTAGTTCTCGCCAAAGTGCCGCTGCCCCGCCGCGGCGACCGCGTCGATTGCCTCGATGGGCTTGGTCTTGCTGACGGCGAGGAGATTGACGTCAGCCGGATTGCGCCCGTAACGCGCGCAGTGGCCCGCGATCTCGCCCTGAACGGACATCAGTCGTTCAGCGGGCGATACCTCGGTCAGGGGGGACGCGGGTGTGGACATCGAGCGGGGGCTCCGCAGGCTCCGACGAGCGCGAGTATGGTTTATCTCGAATATGGATCATACTAAGGATTCCCCGCGACGCCTTTCCTGCGGACGCCCGAAGCGTTGCACCGCGACACGCTGGGCTTCAACGAGGCGCTGCGTGAAGACCCGGATATCATCCTCGTCGGCGAGATGCGGGACCTGGAAACGATCCGGCTGGCACTCGAGGCGGAGGAAACCGGGCACATGGTCTTCGGCACCCTGCACACGTCTTCGGCAGCCAAGACGATCGACCGGATCATCGACGTGTTCCCGGCGGCGGAAAAGTCGATGGTGCGCTCGATGTTGTCGGAATCGCTGCAAGCGGTTATTTCGCAGACGCTGCTCAAGAAGATCGGGGGTGGTCGCGTCGCTGCACACGAAATCATGCTGTGCCCGCCGGCAATCCGGAACCTCATTCGCGAAGACAAGGTTGCGCAGATGTACTCCGCGATCCAGACGCGGTGGTCAGTTTGGCATGCAGATGCTTGATCAGTGTCTCAAGGGACTGCTCGAGAAGAACCTGATCAGCAAGGAAGCCGCGCAGGAGAAGGCGAAGATGCCGGACGACTTCAAATAGCCGATCGGTTGAAGTCCCCTCGCAGGACCACAGAGAGGGAACGGGCAAGGGACAAGTCAGAGAATACAGGGCAGGGAATACAGGTGAAGACGAATGATTGACTTCGACAAGCTCCTCAAGGTTGTAGTGGACCAGGGCGCGTCCGACCTTTTCATCACGGCGGGGCTACCGCCGTCGGTCAAGGTGAGCGGACGGATGATGCCGTTGTCGAAGACGTCGCTGACGCCTGAGCAGGCGCGCGAGATGGTGCACAGCACCATGAACGAGGCCCAGGTGCAGGAGTTCGAGGCAGAGCGCGAATGCAACTTCGCAATCCACTCACCGATTGCCGACCGTTTCCGGGTGAGCGCCTTCTACCAGCGTAACCATGCGGGCATGGTGCTGCGGCGGATCGAGTCGAACATTCCGACGGTCGACGAGCTGATGCTGCCCGAGATCATCAAATAACTGGCAATGACCAAGAGCGGACTGATTATCTTCGTCGGCGCGACCGGTACCGGTAAGTCCACCTCGCTTGCGGCCATGATCGGCTATCGGAACAAGAACACGAAAGGTCACATCATCACGATCGAGGACCCGATCGAGTACATCCACGAGCACCAGGGCTGCATGGTGACGCAGCGCGAGGTGGGTGTGGACACGCCGAGCGTCGAAGTAGCATTGAAGAACACGCTGCGCCAGGCGCCGGACGTCATCATGATCGGCGAGATTCGCTCCGCCGAGACGATGGACTATGCGGTCGCGTTCGCGGAAACCGGTCACCTGTGTCTGGCGACGCTGCACGCGAACAACGCAAACCAGGCGCTCGACCGGATCATCAGCTTCTTCCCGGCGGACCGGCAGCAGCAGGTCTGGATGGATCTGTCGCTGAATCTCGCGGGCATGGTCGCCCAGCAGCTCATCCGGACGATCGACGGCCAGGGCCGTCGTGCGGCGATCGAGGTGCTGATCAACACGCCCCTCTGTGCGGACATGATCCGCAAGGGTGAGGTGCATACGATCGAGGAGCTGATGACCAAGTCCACCGAGCAGGGCATGCAGACGTTCGATCAGGCGCTGTTCCGACTCTACGTGGACGGCGACATCACCTACGAGTCGGCGCTGGCCTCTGCTGACTCGGCGAACGACCTGCGTCTCATGATCAAGCTCTCGGGCGAAGCGCCGAAGACGAACCAGGTGGGTGGCCAAGCGGCGCCTGCTCCCGCCGCCAAGCCTGAAAGCGGTTCTGCCGTGCAGGGCCTGTCGCTCGAAGCGGCAGAAGACGATACCCGGGTCGAGCGCTGATTCGCCTCTCAGGCGCGGTTCAGCCGCAGCGCGTTCGCGACCACCGTCACTGACGAGAGCGCCATTGCGGCGCCCGCCAGTCCGGGGTGGATCAGGATTCCCGCGAACGGATAGAGCAGTCCCGCCGCGACCGGAATGAGCAGCACGTTGTAGGCGAACGCCGCGGTCAGGTTCTGTTTCACGTTGCGCATGGTCCAGCGCGATACACTGATGGCACCGGCGACGCTCGCGAGATCGTCCCGCAGCAGTGCGACGTCAGCGGATTCGAGGGCCACCGCCGTACCGCCACCCATGGCAAACCCCACATCCGCGGTGGACAGCGCCAGCGCGTCGTTGATGCCGTCACCCACCATGCCTACCCGCTCACCGGCCGCCTGGAGTGTGCGGATGTGCGCGAGCTTCGCTTCGGGGTCCGCTCCGGCGATGTAGTCGATGCCGAGTGTGTCGGCGACCCAGCGAGCGTTCGCTTCAGTGTCCCCCGTGAGCATGAGGACACCGAGCCCGTGTCGTCGGAGTGTGGCGACGGCATCGGGTGTGGTGTCTCTGATCGCATCTCTCAGTTCGAACCCGGCGATGAGCTTGCCTGCCTCTGCAACGAATACCGAACAGTCGGCAGGGGCGTTCGAGGTGTCGACGCCCAGTCCCTGCAGCCAGTGGCTCCGACCGACGGCAACGTGGGTGCCCTCCAGGTCGCCCTGCACGCCGCCACCAGCGGCCGCTTCGAATGCGGCAATGGGCAGGTGCGAAGTGCTGCGGTCATGCGCGTGCGTTTCGATCGCCCGCGCGATCGGATGTTCCGAGAGTCGTTCGAGGCTGAGTGCGACGGTCAGCGCGCGGGCCTCGTCGTCGGCAACGAACGTCACCACCTCTGGCTCGCCGCGGGTCAGCGTACCGGTCTTGTCGAGCACGATGGTCGTCAGCTGGCCCGCGGCCTGCAGCGCGTCGCCGTTTGCGATGAGAATGCCGTCGCGGGCCGCGCGACCGGTGCCGAGCATGATCGACAGCGGTGTCGCAAGTCCCAGCGCGCAGGGGCAGGCGATGATCAGGACCGACGTTGCCGTGACCAGCATGAAGGTGAGCCTCGGTTCAGGGCCGAGCCACCACCAGATGCACAGCGTGGTGACCGCGATGGCGAGCACGACCGGCACGAATACGGCAGCGACGTCGTCGGCCAGGCGGCCGATCCGTGGCTTCGAGTTCTGCGCGTCGTCGACGCGCCGTACGATCCGCGCCAGCACCGTGGCCTCGCCGGTTGCTGTGACGCGGGCAACGAGCGCGCCTGCAAGGTTCAGTGTGCCGCCGACGACCGGATCGCCCGGAGACTTGGGGACCGGGTCTGACTCGCCGGTCAGCATCGATTCGTCAACGCTGCTTGCGCCGTGGGTGACAGTTGCGTCGATCGGGATGTGCTCGCCTGGACGAATCCGAATGAGATCGTCAGGTTCGAGTTCGCTCACCGACACCGGAGCTTCATCGGCGCCCACAATTCGCAGGGCCGTCTCCGGCTGTCGCTCCAGCAGCGCGCTGATGGCATTGCGCGTGCTTCCCCGGGCGCGTGTCTCGAGCGCGCGTCCCAGACTCACGAAGCCAATGACGAACAGCGCAGCCTCGAAATAGAAATGGCGCGCGCCTGCGGGGAACAGATCGGGTGCCAGCGCAACGAGCGTCGAGTACAGCCAGGCCGTACCTGTGCCGAGCACGATCAGCGTATCCATCGTTGCCGACCTGCGTCGCAGGGCGGCCGCGGCCGCGCGGAAGAAGTGTCCGCCGCTGTACGCCATGGCGGCGGCGGTGGCTGCGGCGATCGACAGCCAGAACACGCCGGCATCCGGTCCAGGCAGGAGGCCGAGGTGGATGCCGCCCATCAGCATGGAGGCGAGTCCGAGGGGTGTGGCGACGCGAAGCAGACCAAGCCCGGGAGCCGCGACTTCTGCGCGTGCTACCGCTGTCGCCGCGTCGTAGCCAGCTCGTCGGACGGCATCGATCAATGTCTGGTTGTCCACCGCGGGTGCATCGACCGTGGCGCTCGAGTCCGCATAGTTGACGACGGCCGACCTGACGCCCGGCACGTTCCGCAGCGCCGTCTCAACGGCGCGGACACAGCTGGCGCAGGTCATGCCTTCGATCGCGAGTCGCTGGCCCCGGGTCGGCGTCGGCTCCGGGGCCGGCTCCATGGCAGCTGCGGTTGGCGCATCTGACGGGGTGCCCGGCTCTGGCAGCCCGGCGGTAATGCTCGTTGCCGTATACCCGGCTTCGCTGACGGCCCGGTGCAGTTCGGCCGGGCTTGGCGCACCGTGAGCCGTCGCGCGGCCGGCGTCGAGGTCCACAGTGGCACTGGAGACCTCTTCGAGCGTGCCCAGCGCGGAACTGACCCGCGCCGCGCACGCCTGGCAATGCATGCCGTCGATGCCGACCGTGAACCCCTCTGCGCAAGCGGCCGTGTACCCAGTAGCGTTCACGGCCTCGATGTACACCTCTGAGTCCACGGCGCCGGTGATGCGTGCGCTTGCCGAGGCGAGATCCACGACCGCGGTCGCTGCCGGATCCACGTCCTCCAGCACGTCGCGGACCTTCGCGACGCAACGCTCGCAGGTCATGCCTTCGATCGACAACAGCGTGACTTGGTGGGGCGCCGCCATGGAGGTCAGTGTAAGCGGATGCCCCGCGGGGGTATAGATGATTCGTGCGGCGAGCGGTGCGGCTTCAAGTGGCAGCGTTCGGGTCAGCGACCGTCCAGCCAGCCCTGCAGGATGACCTGCGCCGCCTCGTCGTCCACTGCGGCACCGTCCGTTTGCCTCGATTTTGCTTCGAATGAGGACAGGCGTTCGTCGACCATGATCGCTTTGACCCCGAACCGGCCTTCCAGACGGCGGGCGAACTTGCGCGCGAGCAGGCACATGTCGCTGTCGGTGCCGTCCATGTTGATCGGGTCACCGACGATCAGAACGTCTGGCTGCCACTCGTCGATCAGCTTCCGAATGGCATCCCACTGCGGGATGCCGTCGCGGGCGGGGAGGATCGTCAGTGCCTGTGCGGTGCGCGAAACGGTCTGACCGACAGCGACGCCGATACGGCGCATGCCGAAGTCGAAGCCCAGTGCCTGGGTTGGACGAGTCAGTGGTGTCTCAGCCGTGGCCGGCCGAGGCCAGCAGATTGAGATCAACGCCCATGTTGGATGCCGCGACCATCGGGCGTTGCGGATAGGGCGTGTCGAAGATCACTTCCATCGAGGCGGGCGACAACAGCCAGACGTCCTCGGCAATCTCCTTTTCGAGTTGCCCCGCGTCCCATCCCGCGTAGCCGAGAACCGCGAGCAGACGCTGCGGGCCCGTCCCGTCGACCAGTGAGTCAACGAGGTCGGTCGAGGTTGTCAGGGACAGGTCGTCACTGATCCGGTAGGTCGACTCGAACTCGTGGTCCGTGTCGTGGACGAAGAACAGCCGGTCGTTGTCGACGGGTCCGCCTTCCATGATCGGGCAGCGCAGACGGAACTCATGCTCGGGGAACAGGTCTTCGAGTTCCATGTCGAGGGGCTTGTTGATGACGAGGCCAAAGGCGCCTTTGGCGTTGTGATCGGCGAGCAGACACACCGTTTCGCCAAAGTAGTCTTCCTTGAGCACGGGGAGTGCAATCAGGAACTGATTGCGGAACGAGTCTTGGTCGTCGGTGTCGGTCAAACGCTGAGTCCTGGCATGGCCGGAATCGATCTCAGCACTCCGACCGGTGCTCCGATTATACGCACTCAAGGCTGCGAATGGTGCCGGGTGTCGGGCGGACGGAATCCCGGCGCACGGCAACTTCAGAAGCTGCGCAGCGATGAGTTGCGGCGGAACTGCCACGTCCGGATGATCTCCAGAACGTCGGTCGACTTGCGCAATTCGTCGGGGAACGGCGCGAAGGGTGCGGCGAGCTTCACGATGCGCAGCGCGGCGTCGTCCAGGACCGGATGGCCGGAGGATTCGAGCAGTTCGACCTCTTTTAGCGAGCCGTCCGGCCGGATCGCCACCATGAGTCTCAGGCTGCCGTAGAGCTTGCGGCGGCGAGCCTCGGATGGGTAGTTGAGG
>MDTE01038661.1_pt1 | contig 18746 bp, 10 predicted proteins | sample 811231 | NCBI WGS metagenome assembly MDTE01 (sample SAMN05326651, study PRJNA326480) | marine metagenome | isolation source: seawater | place: Indian Ocean: Red Sea | collected 2010 | reverse complement strand
GATTGCACAATTAGCTTAACAGCAGAAGTATTAGAAAAACTGCGTGATGGAGAGATCAATCCAATGATGGCAGTTATGGGAGGTCAAATCAAAATTTCAGGAGATATGGGACTTGCAATGAAAGTACAATCTCTAATGGGTTAAATTTATTTTGTTTTAACTACAATTACTCCATTAGCGCCTCTTGAGCCATATATAGTAGCAGAAGTTCCTTTAAGAACGCTTATTTTCTCAATATCTTTTGGATTAATATTTCTTAATGAATTTGGATCTTCGGTTTGAACACCATCAATAACATATAAAGGATTATTATTGTTTGTTGTTCCATAACCTCTAACAGTTATAACAGGTGACGAGCCAGGCAATCCACTACCAACAACATTTACCCCTGAAACTCTTCCTTGAAGAACTTCTATAGTATTAGTTATTGGTGTTTTTATAGCTTCATCAACATCAACAGTGGCAATTGATTCAACAATATTTCTTTTATTTTGATTTAAATACCCATTAGTGATTTTTTTTAGGTTATTAGCTGTTTTATTATTTTTGAGATTTATTTGGATGATATTATCAATTTTATTCATTTTTAATTTTGATAAATCAATAGTTAAGCCATATCTACTCTTTTTAAAACCTAAAACTTTTTTATTTTCAAAACCAACGATATTTTTTATTTGAAATGGAAAATCTTCAATATGTAAAAATTTAGTTTTGTCATCAAAAAGATGGATAAATACCTTGCTACCTTTCTGAGTTGAAACAAATCTATTGTTAGGAGAAATTGGTCCTTTTTTAGTTCCATAAATGGTTTCTCCATATTTTTTTAACCAAGATCCAATCTCTTTTAAAGATTTTTGATGGTTTTCCTGAATTTTTCCATTAGGCATTGGTCCTACATTTAGTAAAAAATTACTTCCATACCCTGCAGCATTTACTAAGTATTGAATAAGCTTTTCTTTTGACTTGTGTTTTCTGTCTTGAAGATTAAAACCCCAAGAACCATTAATAGTCTCACATACCTCAAGAGGTAATTTACCTATTTGATCTGCTGGTGTTCCCCATCCTGTTGTATTTTTACCAGGCAAATCTTTTTCAAACATCTGAAAATCTTCCCCATCAATTACTCCTAAATGATGGTTATTACCAATTAATGCCTGAGGTTGTAATTCATGAATCATCCCATATATTTCATCATAATGCCAATCAACTAGAGACTTTCCAGAAAAACTTTTTCCATCCCAAGCTTTTTGATCCCAATGTCCATCAAACCAAATACCTCCAATTGGACCATAATTGGTTAATAATTCACGAAGCTGAAATTTCATAAAAGCTATATAATTTTCCCATTTTCCCTCTTTTCTGCCCTCTATACCCTTACCGGTCCTTCCCCTTGGAAAATAATCATCTCTATTCCAATCAAGTAAAGAATAATAAAAAAAGAGTTTTATTCCTTGCTTATGACATTCTTCAGCTAATAATTTTAAAACATCCTTTTTATAAGGTGTACTATCAACAATATCATAATCAGTAGCTTTAGAGTCGAACATTGAAAAGCCATCATGATGTCTACTAGTTATGGTTATATAATTCATACCCGCAGACTTCGCTAGAGAAACCCACTGCTTAGCATCAAAATCAATAGGGTTAAAAAAAGAGGGTAATTTCTCATATTCACTAATGGAAATATTTTGGTTGTTCATTACCCACTCACCGTCACCTAAAACACTATATACTCCCCAATGAATAAACATTCCAAACTTAGCATTTTCAAACCATTCTCTTGCTTTTAAATTTTCAATAGTTGGCTTATATGACTGAGCATAAAAAACACTATCATGTAAAAACAAAAAAACTAAAACAAAAATTAAATTTCTAAATTTTAAAATCATTAAAAAATTAATTTTCGAAAGGAATAGCTACTCTAATATCTTCCCATCCTATATGAAGATTAGCTCCATCATCTAAAGCTTCAAAAGCCATTGAAAGAGCTTCAAGCGATTTTTTAGATTTAGTTACTGGAACTATTACTCTCATGATATCATCTGACTCTTTATAATTATATGAACCCCATGTATGAGTAGCGCTATTAATAATTATAGTCCATTCCTTAGCTCCTGGAATAGTATAAAGTGTATATGAACCAGGTGATATTTTTTTTCCTCCAAAATTCATAGACTTATAAAAAGTAATCTCTGTTGATTCATTAGCTCCTGTTCTCCATAATTTTCCATTTGAGACTATCTTATTAAATTCTCTTCCCCTTAATTGAGGTCTGCTATAAATTACTCTCATAACTTTATCCTTACCTCTTTGAGCAGGATATTCAATCATATCTAAAGGACTTTTATCTAGTGCCTTAAATTCTTGACCATAAGATGAGTAACTAAAGGTAACTGCAATAATAAAAAGTAACATTTTTTTCATAATTCTATTTTTTAATAAGTTTTGAATTAAAGATAATTAAAAATTAAATAAAACTTTTACTGGATGATGATCTGAAGCCCATCCTCCATATAAGGTTTTAACTGGAACATGTTCAAAGCTTTTCAAATCTAATCCTTTAGAAAAAATGTAATCAATTCTCATATTGTTATCATATGATTTTTTAAAACCATTATATGTACCTATTAAATTATTAGAATTAACTGAAAATGAATCCAAAAACTCTTTACTTAAAATTTTAATTGGATCAGAAATTGGAATAAGATTAAAATCTCCCATTAAAACAACTGGATCTTTTTCTTTATTAAGCTCATATATTTTAGATATTATAAGATCCGTTGACTTTTTTCTTGCAATTTCTCCCAAATGATCAAAATGCGTATTAAAAACCCAAAATCTTCTTTTTGTTTTTTTGGACTCAAAATAACCATAAGTACATATCCTTTCAAGAGCTGCATCCCAACCTATAGATACTTTTTCAGGAGTCTTTGATAACCAAAAAGTACTTGTTTCAATCAAGTTATAAGAATCTTTTAAATAAAATATTGGGCTAAATTCTCCTCTATTCTTTCCATCCTCTCTTCCTATACCTATGAAACTATAATCATTTAAATTAATTAATAATTCCTCTAATTGATTTTCTAAAACCTCTTGCATCCCAATAAAATCAGGATATTCATTATTTAGAAAATTAAATACGGTTTCTTTTCGGTTATCCCACTTATTAATTCCATCATTTAGGTTATTATACCTAATATTATATGAAATAACTTTTAGATCATTATCTTTTTGATAATTTGAAAAACTAAAGAGCATTAACATGATTAAAATATTTTTCATTGTTATATTTGTTTGCTAAAAATAATTAATGAAATTTAAAAAATTCTTTTTTTTAACTTTCTTTCTGTTCTTGTTGAATTGTGAAAAAGAGTCAACAGATATAAATAATACTTCAGAGGAATTAAATTTGGATGAAACAAATCTTTTACCTCAATTTAAAATTGATACGTCTAATAAAACAATAGTAGATGAACCAAAAATTCCAGCATCAATGGATTTATATATTGATGGGGAATTAAATAAATCCTATAATATTGGAATTGAAATAAGAGGATCTAGCTCACAATTTTTTGAAAAAAAATCATATGGAGTTGAAACTTGGGATGCTAACAATGAGGATATTGATACTGACTTAGGAGGATTTCCTGAAGAGGAAGATTGGATTTTATATGGACCTTTCAGTGACAAAAGTTTAATAAGAAATGTACTGATTTTTCAACTATCAAATGCCATAGGCATGTACGGAAGTCGAACAGATTTCTATGAACTTACAATAAATGATAAATTCTTAGGGACCTATGTTCTCATGGAAAAAATTAAAAGAGATAAAAATCGAGTAAACATAAGTAAAAATTTAGATGAGGATATTTCTGGTGGTTACATTATAAAAATTGATAAACCGCCAGATGAAGGATACACATCTGCTAACTCTTTTTCATCTAAATTTGATACAAGAGGATCTTATGTTGGTGCATCTGAAATAAAGTTTCTCTACACATACCCAAAATCATCTGAAATCTCAAATGATCAAAAAAATTACATTAAAAATTATTTAAATGACTTCGAAGAGGCTTTATTATCCTCAAATTTTCAAGATCCTGAACTCGGTTATCAAAAATACATTGACATTGATAGTTTTGTAGATTTTTTAATATTAAACGAAATTTCAAAAAATATTGATGCCTACAGAATAAGTACATTTATGCATAAGGATAAAAACCAAAAATTAAAAATGGGTCCCATTTGGGATTTTAATCTAGGGTTTGGCAACGTTAATTATTGTGATGCCGAAATAACATCCGGATGGTCATATAAATTTAATGATGTATGTGGAGGTGATAATTGGAAAGTTCCTTTTTGGTGGAATAGATTGTTTGAAGATCCTGCTTTTGTTTCTAAATTAAAAAATAGGTGGTCTGATCTAAGAACTAATGTACTTTCTGATCAAAATTTACAAGATAGAATTGATGAAATCACAAATTTTCTAATTGAACATAATGCTCCTCGAAGAAATTTTGATAAATGGACAATCATAGGCAAATATGTTTGGCCAAATAATTATATTGGAAATAATTATGGTGAAGAAATCTCATACTTAAAAAACTGGTTGGAAAAAAGAGTTAAATGGATGGATGAGGAAATTAATTCAATTTAATTTTATCAATTGTCAAAACACTATTTAATAAAACATTTGCCCCTTTAATAATTGATTCAGGAGTGGAATATTCTTCAGGTGAATGACTAATGCCATCTATACTGGGAATAAATATCATTCCTGTTGGAGTAATTACAGCCATATCTTGAGCATCATGTCCAGCTCCACTAGGCATAAATTTTGTAGAATATCCCAGATTAATTGAAACCTCATCAATCACTTTTTGAATTCTTGAATCAGTTAATGCAGGTTCAGCAGTAGCATCTAATGGTTTAAATTCAAACTTTGTATTTGTTTGAGTGGCTATAATATTAGATTCCTCTTTAATATTTTTAAATAAAAGTTGAATTTTTTCTTTACTTAAATCTCTCAATTCTAAACTTAATACAACTTTTCCTGGAATAACATTTGGAGCTCCCGGGTATGCTGAAATTCTTCCAACTGTTCCAACTTGAGAACCTTCTATAGAGTTTACAACTTGATTAACTTTAAGGATAAATTTTGCAGCAGCAATCATTGCGTCTTGTCTAGAATTCATAGGTGTTGTTCCAGCATGGTTTGCAAAACCAGAGATAATAACATCCCACCATTTTAAACCAACAATTCCTTCTACCACTCCAATATCTGTTTTACTAGAATTTAATATATTTCCTTGTTCAATATGCAATTCTAAAAAAGCATGTACCTCATTTTTTTTTCTTGCTAATTCAAGTACCTTTTCTGGATTTCCCCCAATTCTTTTTAAGCCCTCACGAATAGTATATCCAGATGATGTTTTAACATCAAGTGTTTTGTTTTCAATTTTTCCAGCAATAGCTCGACTTCCAAAAATTGCTCCCTCTTCATTTGAAAAAATGATTAATTCCAAAGGATGATCGGTATATATTTTATTTTCATTAAATACCTCTAAAATCTCAATTGAACTTACAACCCCTACATTTCCATCATAATGTCCTCCATTGGGAACTGCATCTATATGAGAGCCAAACGAAATAGGTTTTAAATTTTTTTTTAAACCTTTCCTTAAGGCTATTATATTTCCTGCATAATCAATATTGACTTGGGTTCCAATTTTTTCAAGGTAATTTATTAAATATTTTCTAGCTGAAATATCATAATCACTATAAGCAACTCTGTCATTTCCTCTATTTGAATTTATTCCAAACTCTGAAAGTTTAATTAAATTTTTATGGAGTCTTTCATTATTTACCTTTATTAATTTTTCTTGAGAAAATAAATTATTAAAAAAAAATAGAAAAAAAATAAATGTCTTGAGGAAGTATTTTTTGACCATAAAAGTTAATTTAGAATGATTCTTATACTAAATTAGAAATTTAATTTTATTTTTTTTCATATATTGCTTATGCATTCACTTAAGAATGCTATTAAAACTAACTAAAAACATATAACTATGATAAAAAACCTAACTGGTATTTTGTGTTTTTTTCTAGCTAGCTTTTTTACTTATTCTCAAATTGATGTAAGTGGAACTGTTACAGATGAAGCTGGTGGAGCAATTCCTGGCATTACTGTAATTATAGCTGGAACTAATCAAGGTACTACAACAGATTTTGATGGAAATTATTCTATCACTGCATCCGCAGATCAAGAACTGGAGTTTTCAAGTCTTGGTTTTGTTACTCAAAGAATAGCTATTAATAATCAAGATAATATTGACGTAATTATGATTGAGTCAGTAGAAGTTCTTGATGAAATTGTTGTTTCTGGATATTCTACTCAATCTAGAAGAACTCTTTCTGGAGCTATTGGAAGTGTTGATGTAGCAGATGCGATTAAAACCCCAACAACTAATGCTGCAGAGGCTCTTCAAGGAAGAGTAGCTGGTGTTAATGTTGTTAATAGTGGGCAGCCTGGTGCAGCACCTGTCGTTACAGTTAGAGGTTATGCTACTACAAACAGTAATAACCCTTTGTATGTAATTGATGGTGTTCAAACAGAAGATCCAAATGTTTTAAGAGATATCAACCCAAAAGATATTGATAAAATTAGTGTTCTTAAGGATGGAGCTGCAGCAATTTATGGTGCAAGAGCTTCAAACGGAATTATTGTTGTTACTACAAAAGGTGGAACTTACAATACTGAAAATACAATTGAAGTTGAGGCTGTTTATGGAACAAATGATTTGACTAATAGAATGGAGCTTTTAAATCCTCAACAATGGGCCGACATGATATGGCAGAGTAAAATCAATGATGGTATTGCTCCTAGTCACCCTCAGCTTGGTTCAGGAGCTTCTCCTGTTCTTCCAACAGTTTTAAATATTCAAATGCCTAATTTACCTCAGTATGAGGGAGCAAGTGCTGTTGTCGAACCAGGGGGTACAAGATGGATGGATGAACTATTTAAAAAATCTAACACCTTAAATACTTCTATAGTTGCAAGAGGGGGTTCAGAGACTGGAAGATACTCTCTTTCTGTAAATTATTTAGATCAAGAGGGTGTTAAAATATTCACTGGTTATGAAAGACTTACAACTAGGCTAAATTCTGAGTTCAAAATTGGTGACAAAGTAACAATTGGGGAACACTTGAATGTAACTTATGATAAAGAACAAACTGGAGCTGGAGATTTTAGATCTGCTTCAGGACTTGCTCCTATAGTACCTATAAGAGATGATAAAGGTAATTTTGCTGGTTCATATAATAATTCTTATGGTCTAGGTATTGCTGACAGTCCAGTTGCTCAATCTTATAGAGCTCAAGATAATTACAATAAAAACTTAAGAGTTATAGGAGACATTTTTGTAAAATATGATATCACAGACTTTTTAACATTTAAGTCATCTGCAGGTATTCAAATGCGTCAATTAAACGGTAGGTCATTTGCAAAATTAAATCCTGAACATGGTGAAGCTATTTCAACGCAGACTTTAAGAGAAAATTCATTCTTAAATAGTGAATGGGTAATTTCCAATACTTTAACTTACTCAGATTCTTTTGGAGATCATGCCATTGATGCTTTAATTGGAACTGAGGCTGTTAAATGGAGCCAAAAAGGTAGCGGTGTATTAAGAACTGGTTATTTATTTGAAACACCAGAATTTTACTTGCTAAGTAATGGTTCTGGAACACCAGTTGTTTTTGATGGTTATGATACTTCATATTCTTTGTTTTCTCTTTTTGCCACAGCTAACTATGCATTTAAAGAAAAATACTTTTTTACAGCTACTGTTAGACAAGACGAAACCTCTAGGTTTGCAAAAGCAAATGCTGACTCGATATTTCCATCAGCTAGTGCTGGATGGTTAATAAGTGATGAAAGTTTTTTCCCAAGTGGTTTGGTCTCGACAATGAAACTTAGAGCTTCTTATGGAATACTTGGAAACCAATCTTTAACAGTTTCGAATCCTGATACAAATATTTCATTATTAAGTGAAAATGCTGCATTCTATGTCTTTACTGGATCTGGAGCTGCTACAACAGGAGCCGCTTTAAATTCAAAAGGTAATCCAGCTCTGACATGGGAAAAAACAACATCTCAAAATTTTGCTGTTGATTTTGGATTCTTTGATAATAAATTAACTGCTACAATTGATATGTTTTCTAATGAAACAGAAGACTTAATATCTCAGGATAACAACCTTATTAGTAGTACTGCAATTGATGCTGCAGCGCCTTATGTTAATATTGGATCTATGGAAACAAAAGGTTTTGATCTATCTCTTGGATATCAAAATGAAACAAATGGTTTACAGTATGGTTTAACTGCTAATGTAACTAAGGCAGATAATGAGGTAACATCTCTTATAGCAGAGTACTATTCAGGTGGAACAACTAGAATGGGTGCTTTAACAAGAACTGCTCCAGGTTATCCAATTTCTTCATATTATGGAAGAATCGTTGATGGAATTTTCCAAAATGATGGAGAAGTAGCTGCTCACGCATCACAAGACGGAGCTGCTCCAGGTAGATTAAGATATAAAGATGTTGATGGAAATGGAGTAATAAATGATCTAGATAGAACCTGGATGGGTAGTTATCATCCTGATTTTACTTATGGTATAAATATAAATATGGCTTATCAAAATTTTGATCTGTCTGCCTTCTTTTATGGTGTTCAAGGAGCTGATTTATTCCATTATACAAGACTTTACAATAGTTTCCCATTATTCTTTAATGGAAATAGAACTACTGACGTTTTAGATTCATGGACTCCTTCAAATCCTGATGCTTCTATGCCTGCACTTAGTGAAGCCATTAGAAACAATGAAGCAACTGCATCGAATTCGTTCTTTGTAGAGGATGGATCTTATTTAAGACTTAGATCTCTTCAAGTTGGGTATACATTCCCAGAAGCAATAAATAACTTAATTGGTGCTTCAAGTATGAGATTATTTTACAGCGGTTATAATATTTTTACAATCACTGACTACACTGGAATGGACCCAGAGGTTCCATTTGGAGGAACAACTGATCTTGGAGTTGTATTTGCTCAATATCCAACTTCAAAATCTCACTCAATTGGTGTTAACATTAAATTTTAAAAAAATGATGCGAACAATATCAATAACTAATAAAATAAATTATTAAATATGAAAACTAAATTATATACATTACTAATTTCAATTTTTATTTTAGCCTCTTGTGCAGATGACTTTACTGAGATAAATCCAGTTGGGGCACTCAGTGATGAAGCATTAAATAATGCAAAGGGAGTTGATTTATTATTGACAGGAACATATTCTGTTTTAGACGGAATGCGAAATGGTGGTCCTGGAGCTCCTTGGGCTAAAGAAGGAAATAATTGGTGGTTAGATGTAATCGCTGATGACGCTCATAAAGGAAGTACTGATGGTGACCAAGCAGATTTATACGCTGCTGAAATCTATCAATGGGATACTGCAAATCCGTATTTTGGTGGAAGATGGAGTGCTGTATTTGCAGGAGTCAATCGTGCAAATGGGGTTATTTCTCTTATTAATGCGGCAGATGATCCATCTGCGTTTAACGTTCAATTGGCTCAAGCTAGATTCTTAAGAGGTCACTATAATTTTGAGTTACAAAGAATGTGGGTTAATGTCCCTTATATTTCAGATCAAAATTATGCTGATACTGAGTTTAATCAGCCTAATCCTGGTCCTATTTGGGATAAGATTGAAGAAGACTTTGCTTTTGCTGTTGCTAATCTTCCTACAGCTAGAAGCGGAAGCTACAGTGAACCTGGAAGACCACTAGCAAGTGCTGCTAAAGCATACCTAGGAAGAGCTCAACTATATCAAGGAAAATGGGGTGATGCTCTTGGTAATCTAGAAGCAGTAATTAACAGTGGTGATTATGCACTTCTTCCCGAATTTGTCGAAAATTGGAAATCTACTGGAGAAAATGGATCTGAAGCAATTTTTGGTATACAATATGCTACAGATACTGGTCAATCACCTCAAGGAAATCAAGGTGGAGTTTTAAATTTTCCAGCGCCTATTGGATGTTGTGGTTTTTACCAACCTACACAAGATCTTTTCAACAGTTTTGAAACTGATGCTAATGGATTACCACTTTTAGACACTTATAATCAAGCTGATTTAGCAAGTGATTATGGTATATATTCTGATGAACCTTTTACTCCTACAACTGCAAATCTTGATCCTCGTGTTGATTATACAGTTGGTAGAAGAGGGATTGATTATCAAGGTTATGGAGTGAATCCTGGTAAAGATTGGGTTCGTGCAACTTTTGGTGATATTTCAGGACCTTACGTCTCAAAGAAAAATGTTTATTATAAAGACGATGAAGGAGCAAACAAAGGTACTGGTGGATGGGGAGAAATACGAACAGGTATTAATCACCATATCATAAGATATGCTGATGTTCTGCTAATGGCTGCAGAAGCTGCTGTTGAGACTAATGCGCTTGAAAAAGGACGTGGTTATGTTAATCAAGTTAGAGAAAGAGCAAAAAACATGTCCAGAATTCAAGCTCCTGGAGGTGGTGATGCTGCTAACTATGTAATTGATACGTATAATGCACCATGGACAAGTCAAGCTACAGCTAGAAAAGCTGTTCGAATGGAAAGAAGACTAGAAATGGCAATGGAAGGAAGTAGACTATTTGACCTGAGAAGATGGGGAGTAATGGTTGAAACTTTAAACACTTACATAGCTAATGAATCAAGATCTATTCCGACTTTTTCAAAAGCTCAACCTGTTAGTGATAAGCATAATGCACTTCCAATTCCATCTTATGCAATTGACCAATCACAAGGTGCTTTAACACAAAATCCTGGTCATTAATTTTATATAAATGCAATTAAAAAAGGGTAAAATTTAATTTTACCCTTTTTTTATGCCTTATAAAAATAAAAGTTAATTACAATATTCATTTTCATTAATCAATTTTTCTAATTCACTTTTATCTTTTTTGAAAAAATAATTTGTGTTTCCTCCTGTTAATCTGACTTTTTCAATAACCGTATCATTAACAATTGTATACATCCATTCTCTGTCATCATAACTTTCTACAAAAGAATTTTTACTAATACTAACTAAACTGGCTCCCACAGTTTGAGGTGTCTCATATATTATACAGCCATTATTAATTAAATGTACATCCATATAAATACCATTAGGATCATTAAATATAGTCCAATAAGACTCCCTGCCTTGAGGGCTCCAAACAGTTCCATCTAAACACTCTAAAATATTTTGACAGGATTTTTTTTCAACTTCACAGTTAAATAAAAAAATTAATGAGATAATTACAATAAATGTTTTATTCAAACCTTTGTTCTTATTTTGAATCATAATATAAATTTAAATAGAAATTAAAAATATTTTAAAAAATTCTTCATTTAATTAACATAATTATTTAGTCATAATATGAAATTTTATTTTAATAAAACCATATTTTTGCATTACTTTTTTAATTTTTAAAAAAATAATGGTCTCCAAAAGTTTCAAAAATTTAAAATTTTCTTTTTTACTTTTTGTCCTAATAAGTTTAATTAATTGTACAAACAATAATAAGCTTTTCAATAAACTTTCAAGTAAGCAAACAAATATTTCATTTAATAATACAATAGTTGAGAACGACACATTAAATATTTTAAATGAAGAATATGTATTTAATGGAGGTGGAGTTATATCTGCAGACTTTGATAATGATGGGTTAATTGATTTATTTTTTTCTGGAAATCAAAAACCCAATAAACTTTATTTAAATAAAGGGGAATTTAATTTTAAAGATATAAGTTCTATTTCTAATATAGAGGCTTTAGACAAGTGGTCTACAGGCTTAACATATGCTGATATAAATAATGATGGATTAATTGATATATATGTTTGTGCTGCAATGAAAAAAGAAAATAGAAATAATATGTTGTTTATTAATAAAGGTTTAGATAAAAATACTGGTGAAATTTTATTTGAAGAAATGGCTAAAGAATATGGAATCGACGATTCAGGAAATAGTATGGGGGCTATTTTTTTTGACTATAATAAGGATGGACAAATGGACTTATATGTCTTAAATAATGAACAAAATAAATCAATTCCTACCAATTACAGAAAAAAAATAATTGATGGCTCTGCAGTTAGTAATGACAAATTATATAAAAATAATGGCAATGGAACTTTTACAGATGTTACTCTTGAAGCAGGAATTACCATTGAAGGTTTTGGTTTAGGTGTTGCCGTTGCAGATATTAATTATGATGGATGGCCAGATATTTTTATTGGAAATGATTATACAACTAATGACTTACTTTATATTAACAATAGAGATGGTACTTTTTCTAATCAAATTTCAAAATTTATTAAACACCAAAGTATGTTTTCAATGGGTGTTGATATTTCAGACTTTAATAATGATGGATACCAAGATATTATATCTTTAGATATGTTAGGAGAATCCAATTACAGAAAAAAAACTACTATTTCTTTTAGCACATATGAAAAAGTAATTCTTAATAAAAGATATGGATACGAGACACAGCATATTAGAAATATGTTACACCTAGGAAATGGAGCAGAAGTTCCATTTAGTGAAATAGGTTTACTTTCTAATATTTATCAAACGGATTGGAGTTGGTCTCCTCTATTCTTTGATGCTAATAATGATGGCTTAAGAGATTTATTTATAACTAATGGTTTTCCTAGAGATATTACCGATAAAGATTTTTCTGACTTTAGGTTACAAGTCCAAAGATTTGTAGATCCTAAAGTTCTTCTCGATTCAATTCCCATTATTAAACAATCAAATTATTCATTTATTAATAATGGTGACTTAACGTTTTCTGACTCAAGTGTTTCATGGGGAATTGATAAACCTTCTTTTTCAAATGGTGCTGTTTTTTCAGATTTAGATAATGATGGGGATCTTGATTATATAGTAAACAACATTAATGATGAAGCCTTTATTTTTGAAAATAAAACACAAGAATTAAATGAAAATAATTTTGTTCAAATAAAACTCATAGGTCCAAAAAATAATTATACTGGAATTGGAGCTAAAATTGTATTAAAAGATACCAATGATGAAATCCAATTTCATGAAAACTATCATACAAGGGGTTACATGTCTTCGGTTGATAATACAATACATTTCGGATTAGGCAATAAAAATAAAGTTAAGTCTATTGAAATCCTATGGCCTGACGGAAAATATGAAAAAATATTAAATCCTAATATTAACGAAAAATTAAAAGTTTTTTATAAAAATTCATCAATCGTTGAAAAAAACTCACTTAAGTTCCCTCTTATAAAGAATAAATCAAAGACCCTGTTAAATGAAGTTTCTGAAAAAAAAGAATTAACGTACAATCATAAACAAATAGATAAAGCAGATTTTAATATTCAAAGATTAATTCCTAGAAAAATTTCTGAAAGTAGTCCAAAAATTAAAAAAGGAGATTTGAATAATGATGGAATTGAAGATATTCTAATAATTGATGAAATAGATCTGCCAAAAATTTTTCTGTATTCTAAAAATGGAAAATTTAAAGAAAAAACTATTGATATTAAAAAAATAAACAAAAACACTGAGATTTCAGATATTGCAATTATTGATATTGACAAAGATAAAAACCTAGATCTTGTTATTTTGTCAAATTTTAGTGATTTTAGAAGAGATAAATATGAAGGAAGACTTCAATTTTATTTAAACGATGGAAAAGCTAATTTTAAATTAGCTGAAAATTTTACAAATAAAAATAAAATCGAACAAGGAAAATTGTTAAGATTTAATGATTTTGACAAAGACGGTGATGACGATTTATTCATATTAGGCAAGACTCATTTATCAAAATATCCAAAATCTTCTAAAAATCAATTTCTTGAAAACAAAAATGGAATTTTTATAGATGTTAGCAAAAAATATCTAAATGAAAATGAAAGCATAGGTATTCCAAAAGATGCTGCATGGGCTGATATTAATGATGATCAAATTGATGATTTAATTATAATAAATGAGTTTAGTCCAATTCAAATTTTAATAAATAAAAATAAATCATTTAGTAAATTAGAAAATACTGGATTAGAAAATTACAGCGGCTGGTGGGAATCTCTTAAAATTATAGATAATGACAACGATGGTGATTTAGATTTTTTTGTCGGAAACTTGGGGTCAAATAACCACTTTAATATATCAAAAGAAACTCCAGTTTCTTTAATTATAAAAGATTTTGATAATAATGGATCCATAGACCCAATTTTATTTTCATACTCAAAAGACACAAATGGTGAGTTCAAACAATTTCCAGTAACCTTTTGGAATAACATGAAAACTCAAAGCCCTCTTTTTAGACAAAAATTTAATTATTATAAGCAATATGCACGAGCTGATATAAGTAAAATTTTTACTAAAAAAGAAATTAAAGGAGCTGAAAATTGGATTGTAAATTATGATAAATCATCATATGTGGAAAATCTTGGAAATGGTAAATTTTTAATACATAGTCTTCCTGTTGAAGCTCAATTTGCACCAGTATTTGATTTTGAAATATCAGATCTTAATAATGATAATATAAATGATCTGTTAATAATTGGTAATGATTATGGAAATGAACCCTTTATAGGCCCTTATGATGCTCTTTGTGGTTTAGTTCTTCTAGGTATAGATAAAAATAAATTTAAGCCTATCTCTCAAGATGAGTCTGGTTTTTGTGTGCCTGGAAACGCAAGAAGCATTGAAACAATTAATAATAATGGTAATAATATTTTTTTAATCTCTCAAAACTCTGGAAAACTTTTAATCTTTGAATAATTATGAATGCATTTATAAAAAATCTTTTTTTGTTTAAAATAACTCCTTTGCTATTTATTTTTTTAGTTATTACCTGCTCTTCCGATGATAAAGAAAGTGAGGAAAAACAAACATTAAATCAAATTGAAATTCCAACAAAAGAACCTTATCTAATAGGAGAAGAACTAACTCTAATTTGGAGTGATGAATTTGATTATGAAGGATCCCCGAATATAGATAAATGGCATCACCAAACTATTCCTCCAAATAATGGAAGTTGGTGGAACGATGAATTACAACATTATACCGATAGACTAGAAAACTCTTATGTTGATAATGGTACACTGAAAATTAAAGCTCTAAAAGAGCAATATGAAATTGATGGTTCATCAAAATCTTATACTTCTGCTAGACTTAACTCCAAATTTTCTTTCAGATATGGAAGAATTGATGTTAGAGCTAAGCTTCCAAAAGGTGCTGGAACATGGCCTGCTATTTGGACACTTGGAGCAAATATTAATGAGGTTGGAAATTATTTTGGCAACCAATTTGGAAATGTTGGTTGGCCTGCTTGTGGAGAAATTGATATAATGGAACAAACTGGATGGGATAAAAATAGTATTGGAGGACATTTTCATTGGGCTGATAATTCTGGTAATTATCAAAACAAAGGAGAAAAAACAGATATTGAGAATTCGTCTGATGAGTTTCATACTTACTCATTGATTTGGGACAGTGCAAAAATTTCTATTCTTTTAGATGATCAAACTTTCTTTAGCATATCAAATACATCTAACAATCCTTTTGATAATGATCATTATTTATTAATTAACATTGCTATAGGTGGAAATCTTGGAGGAGATGTTCCTTCTAACTTTTCTGAAGAAATTATGGAAATAGATTATATTAGAATTTATCAATAATTCTAATATAAAATCTATATTTCATAAATATTAAACAAATTCTTATTTTTATAACTACGTCACGAAAAAATGAGAATTATATCTAAATTTTTATTCTACTTGTCAATCTCACTGATGATATCATCCTGTTCAATCAATGTGCCATCAGAAGTTGAGGTTGAATTTTCAAATTTACCAGAAACTATTGATTATAATTATGATGTTAAGCCTATTTTATCGGACAGATGTTATCAGTGTCATGGCCCTGATGAAAAAACAAGAAAGGCTGGCCTAAGACTTGATATTGAAGAAATTGCATTTTCTAAATTACAAAGTGGAAATCAAGCTTTTTCTTCAGGAAGCACTTATGGAAGTGAAGCTGCTCACAGAATTTTATCTTCTGACCCTGATCAGATGATGCCAACTCCAGAATCTAAACTATCATTGTCAAATAAAGAAAAGGCAATTATTCTAAAATGGATTGAACAAGGTGCCATTTGGAAAGAACACTGGTCTTTCCTCCCAGTGAAAAAGCCAAAATTACCAACTTTTGAAAAGGATAATAAAAAAATAAAAAATCCAATTGATAATTTTATTTATGATAAGCTTATTAGAAATGATTTAAGTTTTTCAGAAATAGCAACTAAAGAAAAACTTATTAGAAGAGTTTATTTTGACCTTACAGGCCTTCCCCCATCAATTCAAGAAATAAATGACTTTATTGCTGATGATGATCCAAATGCTTATTCAAAAATTGTCGATAAACTGTTAAATAGTGATGAAAATGCAGAAAGATTAACAATGGAGTGGCTTGATCTTTCAAGATATGCAGATTCCCATGGATTACATGCTGACGGTTTAAGAATAATGTGGCCTTGGAGAGATTGGGTTATTAAGGCTTTTAAAAACAACATGCCTTACGATGAATTTGTTTCAGTTCAATTAAGTGGAGATTTAAGAGAAAATGCATCAAGAGAAGAAAAAATAGCTACTGCTTTCAGTAGAAATTCTCCTATGACTGCTGAAGGAGGAGTAATTGATGAAGAATGGAGGTTAAATTATGTTTTCGATAGAACTGAAACAGTTGGGACAGCTTTTCTTGGTCTTACAATGATGTGTGCAAAATGTCATGATCATAAATTTGATCCCATCTCACAGAAAGATTATTATCAACTATCTGGTTTTTTCAATCAAATTAGAGAACTTGGAATGACAGGTGATGATGGTGATTATGGTCCTTTAATGCTCTTGCCTGAAGTCTCTCAAGAAAAAAAGATACTAGCTTTAGATAAGAAAATTGATCAAAAAAACACTAAACTAAAACTCACTGAAAAAGAGCTTTCCGAGTTTTATAATTATAGCAATGCTCTTTCTAAATCAAAAATTTCCAGATCAATTAAAAAATCAATTATTCAAAGAGCTAAACTTGAAAATATTAAACCTTTTAAAAAGAAGCTTGCCTCATTTACAATTGTACAAGGGACTTTTGATAGAAGTTCAAATTTTATAATAGATAATGATTACAATATTTTATGTAATGTTGCCCCTAAAATAGAAAAAGGGATTGATGGAAATGCCTTTAAATTAGGAACTGGAAGTGATGCAATTCTTCTAGATGCTGTTCCTAATTTTGAATGGACAGATCCTTTTTCAGCCAGTGTTTGGATTAATACTGAAAAAAGAAAGAAAGGTTTTGGACAAACAATAATGGGTACCACAGGAGGTAAAAACAATTTTTGGAGAGGCTGGGATCTTTATTTGGATGATCAAAATTTTATTAATCTAAGATTAGTTAGTGCTCTTCCTGGAAATTTAATTCATATTAAATCAAAAGACTCGATTTTAAAAAACAATTGGACTCATTTATCTTTTTCATATGATGGATTAGGAAAAGCAGATGGAACAAATTTATTTGTAAATGGTTCAAAAATTAAAAATCAAGTATTAGTAGATAATTTGTATAAAACCATAAAACCTGTATCAAGTAGTGGTATAAAATTAGAAAAAAGAGAACTTAAAATAGGTGTCTCAAATGATGGGTCTAGTGGAGATAACAAAATATTTAAAGGCTTAGTTGATGATATAGTTGTTTATAATAGAGCCTTAACTGATTATGAAATTGGTCATATTTATAATCAATACAATGTTAGCCAAAAATTGAACTTTAATGATTCTCAAATAAAAAATCATTTAATAAACAGTGATTATAAAATAACCCAATTGAAAAATCAAATTCAAAATCTAAAGCAAAAAAAGCTCAATGAAGTTTCTGATGTAATTGAATTAATGATTATGGAAGATATGGATACAAAAAGAAAGACTTTTCTTTATGATAGAGGTTTATACTCTATGCCTAGCTATGAAGTTAGCACAGATGTTCCATCTAAACTACCAAGAATGTCTGAAGATTTACCTAAAAATCGTATTGGGCTTTCAAAATGGTTATTTGATAAAAAAAACCCTTTAACTTCTAGAGTTGCTGTTAATAGATATTGGCAAATGATTTTTGGCAGAGGAATTGTTAATACACCTGGAGATTTTGGTGTTCAAGGTTCATTACCTTCTCATCCTGAATTACTTGACTTTCTGTCAAATTATTTTATTGAGAACAACTGGGATATTAAAAATCTAATAAGATTAATGGTTAATTCACACACTTATATGCAAAGTTCAATACCAAATAAAAAATACACTGAAATAGATCCAGATAATATTTTTCTTTCTAGAAGCAATAGTTATAGGTTACCCGCTGAAATGATTAGGGATAATGCACTTGTTGCAAGTGGTTTAATGGTTAAAAATGTGGGAGGTGAAAGTGTGAAACCCTACCAACCAAAAGGTTTATGGAGAGAAAAATCAAATTTCTCTATAAAGCTAATGAACTATAAAGAATCCTCAGGTGACAGTCTCTATAGAAGAAGCATGTATACATTTATAAGAAGAACATCTCCTCCTCCATCTATGACAACTTTTGATGCTCCAACAAGAGAGGTT
>MDTE01152282.1_pt1 | contig 18748 bp, 42 predicted proteins | sample 811231 | NCBI WGS metagenome assembly MDTE01 (sample SAMN05326651, study PRJNA326480) | marine metagenome | isolation source: seawater | place: Indian Ocean: Red Sea | collected 2010 | reverse complement strand
TCGTCAATAACTGATGACGGAACAGGCCGATTTGACGGAAACATTAACTCAAACATGAATAATGATGATTTTGTTCAGCTTCTTGGGCAGACTATAAATGCCGTAGGTTCAACTGCTCATATGGCTATGATGCAACAAAGCACAGCAGGAAGAAATAAAAGCACATCTAAGTTTGCTGAATATATGGGGGTAAGAGAAGATGGGGCGGTTTTTGAAGACCCTGATAAAATAGACTGTGCAATATTTGGGGAGTTAGCATAATGGCAGGTACAATCGCAGCTGACACGCTCACACATTCCACCGCAGGGTCAATCGCCACTAACTACGTTGTTAATGGTAGTGCAAAGCTATGGTCTACCTTAGACACAGATTCGACCGTAGCGTTGTTTGACTCATTCAACGTAAGTTCAATTACAGATGACAAGACAGGAGGGTTTGGTGTAAACGCCACTTCTAGTATGTCTGATGGAAATTATTATGCGTGTGGAACTTGCGCTTATCACCTTACATCAAATGACCTTGATAGATACTTAGCTGATAATTATTCGGGCGGCGGCATGGATGCTAGAAGAACATCTTCAAATTGTAAAGTGGGTCAATATGAAAGTAGTTTTAAAGACAGTTTTACGGTTGGCTTGATGTTTATGGGGGATTTGGCTTGATAGAAACACCTCAATTTAAAGGCACACATCTTTGGGATAGGTTGTGCTGGGCAAAAGAAAATTTAGACGGTGTGCAGTCAGACTACCGTGTTGTCTATGAAGACAGCGTTGACGATTGTTGTCGCATCCTCGTGCCTGACCCGAACTGGGTCGCCGCCGCCGAAAACGGATTTATATTGCCCCCCGTTGAAAGTTATTGGGAACTTGCCAAAGACGAAGCACAGCCAGATTTTAAGAAGCATACCAGAGGCTATCTGTTACATGATACTGAGCCTGTCGGCCCTATGACCGTTGACAGTGGCCCTTACGGTGGCTGGCTGAATTATCTTATAATGAAGGACATACCACAGTCTGTATGGCAGTCGTGGGATGAGGGCAATCGCCCGAAGATGGTAATCTGTAAGAAAGAGCAGTTACCGCAAACAAGAGAGTGGAGAAACGCTTGGCGTATCTCTGATGAACTAGCCGCATGATAGGAGACTAAACGTGGTTGATACATACATTATCGATAAAGACGGTAATCAGGCTAATGCGTCAGAAGTTACCGTTCCAGCAAACAGAGACTTCCGTGGCGCATGGTCACTGTCAGGCACTGTAATCAGTGAAGACTTGGACAAAGCCAAAGAGATATTCAAAGACAAAATCCGTGAGGTGCGCGGCCCACTGCTTGAGGCAGAAGACGTTGTGTATATGAAGGCGATGGAAGCTGATGACGCATCTGCCAAGACAGCTTCTGTAACAAAGAAGAACGCTCTGCGTGATGCACCAGCCGCATCTGCTATCGGGTCAGCTTCAACGATTGCTGAACTGAAGGCGGCGTGGGATACAGACCTTCTTGGCGCAAGCCCATACGCATAGGTAAACAATGGGTAAGCCAACCATACAGTCAATCCATGTCGAGCTTGAAAAGCATATTGCTGTGTCAGATGAACGCTGGACAGAAACTATACTGCGGATTAAGCGCATGGAAAGCATTATGATTGGCTCTGCTGGTGCAATAATACTGTTGCTGTTGGCTGTAGTCTGGCGAGGCTAACATGGCTATAGACCCTGTATCGGCTATTGCCGTAGCCACTACTGCATACAGGGGTATAGTTTCAGCTTACAGGGCTGGCAAGCAAGTAGAGGCCATGTCTAAGGACATAGGCAAGTGGATGGGTGCTATTGCTGATGTAAAGCAAGCCCATCAGGAAAAAAAGCAATCCCGATTTAAGAACGTAGAAGAGCAGGCTCTTGATACCTACGCAGCTTTGAAAAAGGCTGAGAAGATGGAGATGGATCTTAAGAACTTTTTAATAGCTAACTATGGCTTTGATGCTTGGAATGACCTTATGCGTATCCAACGTGGCTTGCGTAAGGAACGCTTGGAAGAAAAGCGCAGAAAAGCTAGACGCACACAAGAAATCATGGATATGCTGGGTTTAGGTTTTGCAAGTCTGCTCATAGCTTCTATGGTTGCTGGCCTAGTGGCTTGGGTGGTTTGGTTAAAAGGGGGCTTTAAATGAGTGCAGAAGACGTAGCAAAAAAGATGTTAGAGCTAAAGATACTGCCACGCTTTATGATGCTGTGCATGACAGGTGTGTACATACGCTGCATTGAGTGGGCATTGTCACAGCCGGATTTATCTACACAGCAGAGTGCGTTGATTTCAGTTGTTACAGGCGCAATGACAGGCAGTCTTGCGGTATGGTTGAACTCAGAGAAGTAAATGCCAGCAAAGCTGAATGAGAACACAGAGGTAGCATTACCTCTACGCAACATCATCAGCATGGTTGCAGCGGCTAGTCTAGCAACGTGGGCTTACTTTGGCTTGATAGAAAGGCTCAATACATTAGAGACGAATCAGACCATGATGCAAGCTGACTTAGAGCAAAACACAGAGTTTCGCATCAAATGGCCTAGAGGTGAGATGGGTAGTTTGCCAGCAGACAGTGAGCAATTCATGCTTATAGAACACCTGGCTACTGAACTTGAGAAACTACAGACAGATATTGAAAGTGGCAAAGCACCTTTTGACCAACAGCAGAAACTAACGCTAGACTTTTATGAAAGACGAATTACAAGCCTAGAAGAAAGTATAGAGAAGTTACGGAATCGAGATGGTTGAGCTTACCTTTGTTTTATTATTGGTAATGAACGGCGAGAAGATGGAGTACACGCCGTACAGGTCTTTGGCTGAGTGCCTATCAGTACGGCGTAAGATCAAGCGTAACGTAGGCCACACTAATAACTTTGACCAGAAATGGTCATGCAAAGAGCATAAAGTCATGGTTCTCAACGGTGAAATCTTGGAGTTTATAGAATGATTCAAGCATTGATTGGGCCTATTGCTTCACTAGCTGGGTCATGGATGGAATCCAAAGTAGAGCAGACAAAAGCTAAAGGTGCTGTTGCCAAAGCAAAGGCAGAGGCAGAAGCGGAAGTGATGAAGGTTGCCGCTACGCATGAAGCTGGCTGGGAAAAGATTATGGCACAGGCCAGTGACAATAGCTGGAAAGATGAGGCATGGACAATTTTGTTTATTATAATCATAGCCATGTGTTTCATCCCGTTTACACAGCCTTATGTAGAGCAAGGATTTGCAGCATTAGAAAACACGCCACAGTGGTTTCAGTGGGCAATGTATGCTAGTATTGGGGCAAGCTTTGGTATACGAGGTATCAAGGGTTTTAAGAAATGAAGAAGCGTAAGTCTACCGTAAACAAGGCTGGCAACTATACCAAGCCAACTATGCGTAAGCAGTTATTCCAACGAATCAAGGCTGGTGGCAAGGGTGGTAAACCTGGTCAATGGTCAGCTCGTAAAGCGCAGATGCTTGCCAAGCAATACAAGGCTAAAGGTGGGGGATACCGCTAATGCCTATGAAAAAATCACAGCGTAGCTTAAAAGCATGGACAAAGCAGAAGTGGAGAACCAAGAGTGGCAAGCCGTCCACCCAAGGGCCAAGAGCCACAGGAGAGCGTTATCTACCGTCAGCGGCGATTAAAGCCTTATCGCCCCAAGAGTACGCAGCAACAACCCGTGCTAAGAGAAAAGCAACTAAGGCTGGTAAGCAAGTCTCACGACAGCCTAAAAAGATACGAGCTAAAACCAGAAAGTACCGAAAGGTAAAGTAATGGATATAGATCAGTTAAGAATAGAACTGGCTGAAGATGAAGGCTGCAAGTATGAGATATACTTAGATCATCTTGGGTTGCCTACTTGTGGCATAGGTCATCTAGTCACAGCAGACGATCCCGAATCAGCTTTGAGCGTAGGCACAGCCGTATCAGAAGAACGTGTACAGGCTTTGTTTAAAAGAGATGTTGCTATAACGCTTGAGGATTGCAAAAGATTGTACCCTAAGTTTGATTCGCTACCAGAAGAGGTACAGCTTATCATAGCCAATATGATGTTTAATCTGGGCTATCCCAGACTGTCTAAGTTTGTAGGCATGAAATCTGCTGTTGATAGTGAGCTATGGAATGTAGCAGCAGATGAGATGGTAGACAGTAAATGGTTTGACCAAGTGCCTAACCGTGCAAAGCGTCTGGTTGCCCGTATGAGGGCTGTGGAGAGCGATCATGCCTAAAACCCCTGCTTGGCAGCGTAAAGAAGGGAAGAACCCTAGAGGGGGCTTAAACGCCAAAGGAAGGGCATCTGCTCGTAAACAGGGCATGAACCTAAAAGCACCTGTAAAGAGTGGTGACAATCCTAGACGGGCTAGCTTTCTAGCCAGAATGGGTAATATGCGTGGGCCGGAACGTAAGAACGGAAAGCCAACTAGATTGCTTCTATCCCTGAGAGCATGGGGTGCAAGCAGTAAAGCTGACGCAAAGCGCAAGGCGGCAGCTATCTCCAAGCGTAACAAGGCAAAGAAGAGGAAGAAGTAATGCCAATGGGCAAAGGAACGTATGGCTCTAAGCGTGGCAGACCACCGAAAAAGGCCGCTAAGAAAATGGGCAATGGTTTGACAGCAAAGCAAAAGACATTACCAAAGGCTTTGCAACAGCGAATCATGAAGGCCAAAAAGAAAAAAAAGTAGCATAAAGGGGGGTATTACGCCCCCCTTTATTAGATCACAAATTCTGTTTGTGTAAGTTGTGGTTGCCAAGTTACTGGACATTGAACTGCATCTATTTTACGAGCCATTGCTTCTGGGCATTGTGGCTTGTCTTTAAAGTTTCTGGCTACATTCACGCTATCAGCAGACGCAAAAGGCCATCGTTTTCCAGCCTGTGCCAATCCTCTTAACATATGTATGCAAGGGATATAATTGTTCTTAGCTATCCTGTTAAATGCCTCATCTGCTCTGCTGCACCACGAATCAGACCCAACTTCCCAATATTTACCAGAACTACCGAAACAAACTCTAGGGTATCTGTCGCAAAGAAACTCAAGATAGTGAAGGCTCATAGCCATGTGCCAAACTGGTGCGCCAAGAGATATGTTAAAAGGCCAAGTAAGAAGTAAATCTTTTTGCTGTTGTTCATCACCATCAATGACATCAGGTATGACAGCCCAGTGCGGATGCCCTAGTTTATCTTCTAGCCAAGTGTAGTATTTGCTTTGATTGAAAGTCTTGCCCTGTGTGTACACAGAAAAAGCACCGTTATCCCACATAATACTTTGACCTATTTGCAAACAAACTTGAGCATCTGCTGGGTGGGCAAAGCTTACACAAAAATGTTTTCCAGCCATTTTGTACAGCTCTGCCCGTGGCGTTAATGGTGTGCCGTGATAATGAATCACTTTAGCTTATACCAAACAATTAAAGCACCAAGCATTTTGCTTGCCACCATAATTACAAGGCCATACCAACTAAAAAATCCAAGCATCAACATAAAAACAGCACTATCTACTGGTGTGCTGATAGCTGAAGACAACAGCACTCTGTCTTTCATGGGCTTTTTATATACAGTGTATATAGCCCAATCAGTCAGTTCACTTATGGCAAATGCAACAGCACTAGCTACAGCTACAAAAGGGTCTGCCAAAAGGTAGCTAAGTCCTATGCCAACTGCTATAGCAATCAATACTTTGTGGCCCAGTTCTTTTTGTGCAAAGTCACGCAACACAAAAACAAACCCAACCAACAATGACATTGGCGCAAACATTTCGCCAAAAGGCAATGGGATCATAGGTATATATGTGAACCCAATGTTAGCAACAACAATGGCTGCAATATATAAAAGTGAATATTTCATATCTTAAATTCTCCCCCGTTGTATAAATATTGTGTTAACTGGTCTATCATGTACTCTTCAGTCCAGATACCCCTAGCCATTGTGCCATCTGGCAGCATCCCTTTTCCTTTGGGGTAGTAAGGCTCAATCCCATGAGCCTCACCGATTCGGTACATACCCCAACCAGAGACAGTAAGGAAGCGATAGTAGGCATCAGCGTGAACTCTCGCCTGATTCCATTTCTCTGTCTTTACGGTACTTAGTGAAACAACAGTCATCAGAAACCCCAGAGTGACATAGAGGAATCTGGTTTCCGTTGTACACCCAATCCCCACTCATCACGTTGTGGGTCTTGCCGCAATACTCGCACTGCACAGTCCTTACAGAAGTAGCCATGCTTGACTTGTTTCGCTGCTTCTTTTTCGCAGTCATCACAGATTGTCTTTTCCATGTAGCTCCACCAAAACCCTGCGAGGAATAAGCCATGTATTCCCTGCACGTTCTGCCTCTATATCCCCTGCCTTCAGCATCCTGTACAACAGGTTCAGTTTCGTTTTGCTTGCAGTGCCAAACAGGATCTCACAAGCCTCTTTAGCTGTGTAAAGCAGCTTACCTTCAGCATTAAAACGGGATGTCATCATCGTCTGTTTCCTTTACTGCTGGCTGGTAACGCTGATTGATAGCATCTCCCACTGGCTTTAGACCGCCCTGCGATATGCCGTCAGCAATATTATCTTTAGCCTGGTAATCCCTGACTTCAGATATGGCTATGTTAATTGTGCCATCATCATTCTGAAATGCGGCAACAGAGTATGTGCATCCAGCACGGAATGTAACGTCAGCCGGAGAGCCATCACGATATGGTGTCCACTTGCTGTTGCTGTACAGCCCACGCTTTGAATCACCATCGTTTTCCCACATCTTGATGTTGCACATTTTAATATACTGCTTTGCCATTAGGCTTCTCCTTTAAGCTGTTTCATGCGTAGCTGTATTCTATCTACAGCCATTTTTGCCAAGTCAGGGTTGTGCTGCTTCATGTGAGCAATCCCGTTCTTGACATGATCAGTGTTGCACCAAGCGATGAATTTAGCCGTGTCATTGACTTCACCCACCTTCTTGTTTACCTCACCAAAAAAGTCTTGCGTCTTGCGTACCTCTGGATCGTCATCACGCTTGGCTGGCACAGGACGCTCTGGGTCAACCACAGGCTTATTCTCTGCTTCTGCCTGTGCTTCACGCTTACGGCCTACACCATCCATCTCATTAGCAGATGCGTACTCACCACCAGCTAGGCCAATAGATGCAAGCGCACGGCCTACAGCGGATGTCTCACAGTTCTCTAGGGCTGATGTCTGGTTGACATGACCTTGGCCTCTAATCTCTTCAGCCATGCCAGCCCCAACAACTATGCCGTCAAGGTTTGTAATGATGGCTTTGACAACCACACGCTGCCCATCATCGACAAGGATCTGTGTGTCCACACCGTACTCAGTACCATAGAACCGCCTAAACGCTTCCATTCGATGCACAACCTGTGTGTACATCTTACCGCCACGCTGCTTCACGCCATGAGTTTTATTTAACTCATGCACAAAGTCCATAACGTCACTAAATTTATTGCTCATTCTTTTTCTCCATTGCATCTGCAATAAGATTCATAGCTATCGTGAACGCTCTTACTTGTTCATCAATTTGCTTTTCTAATTTTTCTATGCGATCACCCATTATATCAATGCGCTGCCACATTTCCATCTCTTGTTCAGTCATTAACTGCCTCCTGATAAAAGTCTTTGTGCCACATGATGTGTTGCTGTCTGCCTGATTCGGCCTTCAGCTTTCTGTCATCAACATGGATAATACCCTTCTCCTTTAGCTGCTTGTATCTGGCAGTAATTGTGCTATATCGTAGGTGCGGCAGGGCATCTACTACTTGATCGGAGATTGCGCCTGTCGCCCCAAACTTTGCTATAGTATCAGCAACAATCTTTTCCATATCACTGACAGGCAATGACTCAGCAGCATCGTGGCTGGTATCTGGGTCATCACGCCTGACCAGCTTGTAGGCTGGTGTGTCGAATAGGTCATTCATTTCACTCTCCATAGTCTGAAGCCATCTTCCTTCAAAGTCCGGCTCATCAAGCGCAAACCTTTGCGATAGGCTTTTTGTTGACACTTTGATTTCTGCGCTGCTGTTCTGACAACAAAGCTATCGCCTATCTCCATGTCGAAGATAATGTTGTAATGTTCACCAGCCGCCTCTGGGTCATACTCAGGAACTGGTATGCCTTTTTCTATTTCAAAGTATTTCATCTGATTCTCCATACCTTGATAACCTCTTTGCCGTTGTGCATGACAGAGCGTGTCATAACATCACCTTGCTCTTTGCCTTTCTTGTGCCTCTTAATGAAGCCGTAGATGCGTAGAGCTTGCTTCCTGTCTGGACAAATAACATAGTCATTTACATCCATGCTGTATGCTATCTGTCTTGCCTCTGCCATAGATGGATGGCGATCCATAGGGTAAGCTATCTGCCTACCTTCTTTCACGCCCTTGAGTTTTCCCCACAACATTTCAAACATTTAATCTCTCCATAATTGTCTTGCAAGTTTAACGATATCTGGCCCATGACGCTGTGCTATCTCAACAAAGTCTGGCTGTACCAGACCAGCAAGAGTACGCCAGTTGCCGTTAGCAGCCCGTACCAGGTTTTGTGTAGTCTTCCATGAACGGACTGCATCATTGTAGGCAAGCTCCAGACTTTCTTCTGTGAGTGCCTGACAATTCTCTTTATTAGCTATGTGATAGCCCGAAGCCGTAACAAACAGCAGTGATGGTTCTTGGCCTGTCGCCTTCCAATACACTGCCTGTTGCATTGCCTGTTGCCATGACGGTTCTGTCTTTGGCTTTGGTATACGCCAGCTTCTTGTGCCATCTTTTTTGGGGGGATTGCGTAGCGGCAGTGAGCATTTAAGATCTGCTTGCTGACCGCCAGCACTGAAGTCTTGATAAATCATGATGCGGTGATCTAACCCATCAACATCCATCCAACGCTGATACTCACCTTCCATAACATTAGCTTTTGAAAAACAATCTTTGACTGCCGCAACAGCTTGGGCAACCATCTCTGGGATGTGTTCACGGAACGCTTCATATTCCTCTGCGTCTTTGCCTTCATCCCATGTGCGTGGCTTGTATTCATCATACTTTGCCATTGCACTACGCACCGCTTCAGCCATAGGCATAGGCTCTTGTTGTCCTAAGAGTTCGTTGAAGTCTGCAAGCCCAGTTGCACACTTTGACCCATATTCTGTGCAGATACCAGCCCAAGGCCGTGCAGCCATAGGCAGACGGATGCCCTGATCTTTCAGCCAGAGATCAAGCACCTTTTCATATTTTGGACGGGTTGCACCCGTTGCACTGTCATGCGTCAGTTTCATTTTGATCACTCCCTTCTCTCCAATGGGTAACATCACCAGTTAGCCAACCACCTTCATCACCCACAAAAATGTGCATACCACGCCACTCTTTGCCCTCTGAATCCACATAGTAACCCTCAAAAGTTCCATGTTCTTGGATTACAAAGTCAGGTCTTGGGGCGAAGTAATACTCAACTCTTTGCCCTATCTCTGGCATACGGTCATTAACACTTATCCATTTCATTCAAACCAACCTTTCGCTGCTAAATGTGTAAAAATTTTAGTAAGCCTTTCAGCCTCACCGCCCTCTGGCTTTTGTGGCTTATCCCTCAAAGCATAAAAAATATCAGGGCCGTGTTTATCAAATAACCTAAGAAGCATATTGCATGACCCATTAGGCTTATAACGGCCAGACTCCCACCTTTTGATAGTGGTTGCTCCAATCCCAATAACATCAGCAAACGCCTCTGCCGAACGAAAGCCATGCCGTTTCCGCATGGTTACAATTTTAATAGGTGTATAAACATTCATTACAATTTATTCCTAAATGTGGTATATAATGATAGAAGTAATAATGTATTGACCAGTTGTCAATAATTAATTTAAGATAATTTTATGAAGCTAGATCAATTTATAAAACAACAGGGGATGACGCAGACACAGTTTGCAAAACGTACAGGCTTGTCTGTTTCGTCTATAAGCCGAATAATAAACGGTGAGAGAGAACCAAGCTTGAGGGTTATGCAGATAATCTATCGGGCTTCTGATGGAAAGGTGAGGCCGGATGACTTCTTTACAGACTGATTGTTTTAAATGTCAGGGCAAGGGCTGGGTTTATGTGCGTAACAACTTTGACCCTACTGGCGGTGATGTAGTGCCTGATTCTTGCTGGGATTGTGACGGCACAGGTAAAGAGCCTGTTAAAGATCAAAAAACTTTGGAGTTAATTAACAATGCCGGAGCAATCAAATGAGAGTAAGTTTCCGATCCTTTGTCGTTACTCGCATAAAGATAACCCTGTACCTGCTGGCTGGAAGTTTACTCTATTACATGGTCATCATGGCTACAATGGGTATGGTGTTTTGACGAGACAAAAAGATGACTTTTATCCCACCCCAAGAGAGGCCGTAGAAGCCCTCATAAGGGCTGAGAAACTGCCAACAGATATATGGGAGTGTGCCTGTGGTGATGGGTCTATCAGTGAGCCATTAAAAACTGCTGGTCACAATGTCATCTCAACAGACTTGAACGATTGGAATTATGGGACAACAGGTGTGGACTTTTTGATGGAGTTGAAACCTCTTGCACCAGCCGTTGTTACGAATCCACCGTACAAACTAGCTAATGAGTTTGTCATCAAGTGTATGGATATGAAGCTGCCATATTTTGCAATGTTGTTGCGTCTAGCTTTCTTGGAAGGCAAGCAGCGCAGGGCTGAGATATATGACAGGCAACCGCCAGCCCGTGTCCATGTTTTCTCTGAACGCCTGACTATGTGGCGTGGCGATGAAGAACAGCCGGAAGGATCGTCAGGGTTCATTGCCTTTGCTTGGTTTATATGGGAGCAGGGCAACACAGATACGAGATTGTCATGGCTCTAAAGATACTAGATCTTTTCTCTGGTATTGGTGGTTTTAGTTATGCGGCTGAAGGTTTAGTTGGCGGCTATGAGACAGTAGCCTTTTGTGAATCAGACGAGTTTTGTCAGAAGATATTAAACAAGCATTGGCCTGATGTGCCTGTGCATGATGATGTAAGGACTTTCGATGCAAACAGATATGATGGAATTGATGTCATCACCGCTGGGTTCCCCTGCCAAGACATTAGTGTTGGCAAGCGAGATGCAGAGGGAATTGATGGCAAGCGCAGTGGTTTATGGTCAGAAGTCGCCAGAATTGCTGGCAGAATACGTCCACGATGGATCGTATTGGAGAACGTGCCAGCTTTGCTTAGTCGAGGAATGGGAAGAGTTATCGGAGACTTGGCCTCAATCGGGTATGACACGCAATGGCAAGTTATACCAGCTACAGCAATCGGAGCAATTCATAGGCGAAGTCGCATTTGGATTGTTGCCCACGATCCCAGCAACGGAATACAAGGGTTGCCAGAAATACAGATACAGGGGCAGCAAGGGTTTTCGTGGCTCAAAGATGTCAGAAGGTTTGAGGACATCCCCAGACGATCTGCCTTGTACCCATCCCAACTTTGCAGAGGCAATGCTAGGGTATCCAAAAGACTACACGCTATTGGAAACACCATAGTTCCACAGCAAGCCGCTATGTTTCTATCAGCTATAAAGGACACATACAATGGGCAAGAAAAGTAGAGATAAAGGTGCAAATTTTGAAAGATGGATTTGCAAGCAGATTGATTCTGAACTTGGTTTTAACGTGAAGGTAAAGCGCAACCTCTCTCAATACCAGACTAAGGGGCAGTCAGATATCATAATACCTGGCTTTGCTATTGAGTGTAAGGCTTATGCAAAGGGGTATACACATAAAGCCGATTGGTGGGTACAAGCCTGTGAACAAGCTGGGGATTTAGAGCCTGTGCTTGTGTATAAGTATGACTATCAAGAGCCTAGAGCAGTCATTTCTCTGTCAGTCATAAGCAAAGACTATGACTATACAGACATGGTTTGCACCATTTCTCTGCCAGATCTTTGGTATATAATTCGTGAAAAATTATCTGAAAAGGGGCTAGGCGAAGTCGAAAATATATGATATTTAGATTTCTCTATACATTGCCATGCGGCAGAACTGTAGAGTATTACTGTATAGTATTACTTCTTTTCTATTCCCTTTTTTATAAATAAAAAAAGCAATGCTCTACATGAGTGTAAAGCATTGCTGTTATGCCGTGCGGCATTTAACAAAATTTCTTTTAGTCTATGTAATAGATTTGCGCTTTTACATTTTGGACTAAGGCCTTTAGCCTTTCTCGTTCTTTCTCTGTCAGTTGCAGATATTGCTTTTCTATGTTCTTCTCGCTGCCATCTGCAATGATTGATTCAAGGGCTGATTTGATGTTTTGTTGTGTTGCTGTAAGCATTGGTTTTTTCTCTTTCATTGTTTCGTTACTAGGTAGACGATTGGCAGATCAATATTATTGATCCCCATGTTTTTTTTCTAAAAATTTAAGGACAATTTGCAGTGGTGCAAATGGATCTGTTTTATAGGTAAGTCTCCCTGTTAAAATCCATTCATATTGCAAGCTTCCTTTTGGGAGCAAACCCCAACTAGAGTACCAACAAGTATCTAAAGTGCCGTGATCGTCTGGGGCCATGCCTGTCACTTGGCTTAAATCATACTCTGCAATATGATTGCCCTGTCGATCTTTAACAGTTATTGTGAAGCCCCAAATTTCATAGTGTGAGTGTATTTCAAATTCGCAGTTTGTTTTCCCGTAAATCATTACTTTGATCCTTTCTCTGCCAGTTTCTTTTTCAGCTTGCTAATCTCAGCCTTGTATGCGCCTACCAGGTACAGGGCATTGATTAGTTTCTCTGCAATCAATGGGATCTTTCTCTGCCCGTTCTCATAGTAGAAGATTGCCCTTTGAGATACGCCAAGCAGATCTGCCATCTCTTGCGCTGTAGATCGCAGCCTCTCTCTCTCGTTTTTAAATTGTTCTGGCGTCATTTTGCTATTCATGTTATGCCTTTCTCATGGGTCTTGATCCACCCATGTTTGCTAGTCAAAGGGCAGTTATGAATCCAACGCATAGCTGCCCTTTCTCTTTTAGCTTGCTTTTAGAATTGATTGCAGCTTCCACCATTCTCGATCCTCGCCAATCTCTTGTCGGATCTTTTTTGCATCATTGATCCAGCCTTGCCATTGCTTAGATCCTTTCACGCAATAAAACTTAGCTTGCTTTTCTGCGAATATGATCGCCTTGATCTGTTTTTCCATTGTTTGATCCTTTCTTGCTAGTTATGCCATTATTGGCGTTTTAAACGCTGCTCAGCGTTTATCACTGCCTTGCCAGTAGTAAACCACCAGACAAGGCAGACATAAAAGCTGACGGGCTTTAAATCATCATTAAAACAGTAAAGCCCCACACTGTACCCATAAAGACAAGGCCAGCTAGTAAGTTTTCGTGCCTGATCAGAAAGTTGTTTATCTTTTTAACCATTGTTGATCCTTTCTCTTAATGATTTTATTTGAACATTTATTTTTTCAATCTGATCGTCCATCATTTTATTATAGGCCCGTCTGCGTTCTTTGCTGACGTTAGCTTTACGCAAGCAAGCTGGCGGCCTCGTGTCCAGCAACTGCTCACGCCTTTTGATTAAATCTTCAATTTTCTTTTGCATGGTTTACCCTTTCATTAATTTTTTATGCTGCAAAGTGTTTTGAGCCGTTGCCATGTACCACAATGGCTATATTCTTAGCTTTTGTTTCTGATCCAGAACACAAGCCACATTTAAGGCAGTTTGTTTTCTTACCTGCCTCTTCACTTGCTGGACACAAGATCTCACTGCCTTTGACTATCTGATCAAGGCTTGTGATTGTTCTGAATGTCCTATGACCAGACTGCCAAGCTTGCCTAGCCTCTTGTTCAGTGTCGGCAGACTGCATCATAATTTCTGGCTTAAACTCAGCAGATTTTAAGCTTTTCTGGTGACTATATGCAGTGTGGCCTTTTGCATCTGCTAACAAGCTAGACCAGATATAACTTGGCACGGCAGCAGGATCGCCATAAGTGCCAAGCCTTACAAACCAACCCGATCCCAATTCTTTGATCTCGTCATGGCCTTGTGCTGTGTCATAGGATCCAGCTTGTACATTTTTAAAGACAGTGTTAGGCCCATGCATTAAGGTGACATAGCAAGATCTATTTTTGGCAGTTGCACGATCTGGATCGTTATGTGATTCACCTCTATGGATGCAATCGCCGCAAATAGAATAATCTGATCCGTTCTTGCTGTTTTCCATAGGTGACAAGCCGTTGTCACATAAAATATATGTTTGCATCATTGCGCCAGTTTTTGTGTTTTTGCTTTTACCCGTTAACGCAACGGCAACGATCGGCGACCCGTCAATTAGTGATGGCCCACGATAAATAATTTTAGACATGATTGATCCTTTCTGTCTGCTAGTGGCATGATTGCCATTTAAACAGCCTTGCAAGGCCATTTAAAAGGCAAGGCCGCATGACACGGCCTAGCCAAAAAGTTATCCTCTTGTGATTGTGATTGTTTGCCCATTAAATGCAGCCTTGTATTGTGTAGCATTGCCGAAAAAGGCTGTAAGATATTTACCGCAAAGATCAATGATTGGCCTTTGCTGAGTGCCAGCGATCTTGTGTTGTGCAAACTTGCTGGTAAATTTAGATGAATCAAAGTTAAGAACAATCTGATCATCTGTGATCGTTTTATCAAAGACAAGGCCGCAATCTAGACCGGCATTGATCAGGATCTTGCCTTCAATCCAGATCCGTTTGTTGCCTTTGTTAGTGCATACTTTGTAAAGCTTTTCCATTATTTTGATCCTTCTGTTTGCTGATTAATCATCAAGGCTTGTTACAATCATAGGAAGCCAGAAAGTGACAATGCCAGTAATACCTAACAAGATTGTTAGGAATGGGTTAGCTATGACTTGCGTTAAGATATCAAGCATTGCTGCTAACATCATAACTATGCCAAGTGTCATTAATAAGATTGTATCTTTATTGTCCATTGTATTGATCCTTATGTTGTTTGCTAGTCTTATCCTTTATATATAGAACAATGTTCACATTGTCAACACATTATTTATATGATATTTAATCAGGGATAAATTTAACCGGATAAATGGCACTCATTTATAAAGGTAAAGAATAGCAAGCTTGACCAGCATGGCTTGCTTTTTTATTTTGGGTTGTTTGTTTTCTTTTTCGCATACAAAACAGACTAGCTTTCATGCGGCAATGAAAAGCAATTCCGAAACCCCAAAACAACAGAAGATTATCTATGAGGGGGGCCAAAAACAAAGGCACAGCCCCAACCTGGCGGTGCTGGCATTATATATGTTAAATACTACATTTACACACACACTCAGAACCAATAAGGTTAGGCATGGCAAAGCTTACAAAGGCAAGAGTTGATGATTTAGTAGATATGATTATGGAAGGCCATAGTCTTGCTAAGTCATGTGTTAAGTTAAAGATAAGCAGGGCTAATATTTACAGCCGTATGGGTGAGGACGCTGAGTTAGAGCGTAGGATCAGGACTGCCCAGCAGCAAAGTGCTGAGAAGGCTGTTGAAGAGTTGGATGAGTTATATAAGCAGCGGTTAAGGGGTGAGAAGGATTATGACCCTAATGTGCTGCGAGACTATGCTACCCATGTTAGATGGAAGGTTAGTAAGCTGATGCCTGACAGGTATGGGGAGCAGAAGAACAGGGCTGGCGTTGAGATAGGTGACGGTACGGTTCGGATAGTCTGGGAGACAGATGCAGGTTAAGATCCCTTACAAGCCTAGAGAACTACAGGCTGAGATGCACCAGAAGGTAAAGCGTTGGAATGTTCTGGTGATGCACAGACGCTTTGGGAAGACTGTATGGGCTGTAAACCATCTGATAAGGCATTGCCTGACTTGTGAATTGCCTAGACCCAGAGTGGCCTTTGTAGCCCCTACCTTTGCACAGGCAAAGAGAATAGCTTGGGATTACGTTAAATACTATGCTGGTGTAATACCAGGTGTATCATTTAATGAAACAGAACTGCGTGTAGACTTCCCTAATGGTGGGCGGTTGATGCTGTTGTCTGCTGAAAACCCTGATAGCCTACGGGGTATTTACCTTGACCTGTGTGTGTTTGATGAATTTGGTATGCAGAATCCTAGAGTATGGGGTGAGGTAGTTAGACCAGCGTTGTCAGACAGGCAAGGTGGGGCTGTGTTCTTAGGCACACCAGCCGGACATAACCATTTCTTTGATTTGTTAGAGCAAGCCAAGGCAGAAGAAGCTGAAGGCTCAGATCAGTGGTATCACAAGGTTGTGAAGGCTTCACAAAGCCAGCTAGTGCCAGATGAGGAACTGGACGCTGCCCGTGCTATGATGACACCAGAGCAGTACGAGCAAGAGTATGAGTGTTCGTTTACAGCAGCAATCATAGGAGCATACTATGGCAAGTTGCTATCTGATGCCGATGACAGTAACAGGGTTACAAGAGTGCCATATGACCCTGCGTTTCCTGTGCATACTGCTTGGGACTTGGGTATAAACGACAGTACAGCTATCTGGTTTGCCCAGATATTCAGAGGTGGCGCAGTCCACGTTATAGATTATTATGAGAATAGTGGGGTGGGGCTAGACCACTACGCTGAAGTATTACGGCGTAAAGATTACCACTGGGGCGATCATCTAGCGCCGCATGATATAGAAGTGCGAGAGCTAGGCAGTGGCAAGTCACGCCTAGAAGTTGCTTTTGGTTTGGGCATACGATTCAGAGTTATACCCAAGATGAAGATTATAGACGGTATCAATGCGGCTCGTCTGATGATACCTAAGTGTTACTTTGATAGGGAGAAGACCCATGAAGGTTTGGAAATGCTGCGTCAATACCGTCAAGAGTTTGATGAAAAGAAAAAAGTATTCAGAGATCATCCAAGGCATGACTTCACAAGCCATGCTGCGGATGCGTTTAGGTACTTGGCTATTGGGTTGGAAAATAGACAAACTATGGTCAAGTCTCCGCAAGCTATGGCGGTAAACGATTACGATCCTTTCCGTTTGTAGCAAAATCTGATATTGTCCAGAGGGAATATATATTTAACTGACAGGAGCAAGTCATGGGTTTTATGAGGCCAAAGGTTGTTACACCGCCGCCACCTCCACCACCACCGCCAGAGCCAGATGTAGAAACAGCCGCTGTAATGGCTGAAGAAGCTACGCAACAGGCTCGTAGACGGCGCAAAGGTGGCGCAGGATATCAGGTTGCAGGGCTTACATCTAATCAGGCAACAACACAGAAGCCAACATTGTTAGGATAATACAATGGATGACATCAAAGCCGTCATAGCCAGATTTGAAGCATTAGAAGGCTATCGGGAAAATTGGCAAACCCATTTCCAAGAACTTGCTGACTATATGCTACCCAGAAAAGCTGACATTGTGCGAAAGCGCAGTAGAGGCGAAAAGCGTATGGAGCAAATCTTTGACGGCACTGCGCTGCAAGCTGTAGACCTGTTATCAGCTTCACTGCACGGGATGTTGACCAGTGGGGCAACGCCTTGGTTTCATCTGGCGATGAAGGATCAGGAAATAGGCAGAGATGCTGAAGTCCAAGAGTGGCTGGAAGATACCAGCACCAGAATGATCCGTGCCTTTAATCAGTCAAACTTTGAAACAGAGATCCATGAAATGTATGTGGATCTCGTTGTGTTTGGCACTGGCTGTATGTTTGTTGAGATGGATCAAGGCAAACTACGTTTTAGCACACGCCATATATCTGAGTTTCATATTGCAGAGAACCAGTACGGCTTGGTTGATACGGTGTTTCGTAAGTATACCTTGCCAGCAAGACAGGCTGTGTTGCGCTTTGGATATGATGAAGTAACTGATTTTATTAGGAAAAAATACGACAAGAAACCAGATGAAGAAATCACAATGCTTCATGCTGTGATGCCTAGATATGATCGTGACCCTACCAAAATGGACAGTGCGAATATGCCATTTGCATCTGTGTACATTTGCATGGAAACAAAGATGCCTGTGTCAGTTAAAGGCTTCCAAGAGTTTCCATATGTAGTTCCACGTTTCCTCAAGGCAACGGGGGAAACAATGGGAAGATCCCCTGCGATGGTAGCGTTGCCTGATGTCAAGATGTTAAACCTAATGTCTAAGACAATCATACAAGCGGCACAAAAGCAGATTGATCCTCCCCTGCTTGTGCCTGATGACGGGTTTATTCTCCCGATCCGCACAAATCCAGGGGGTCTGAATTTCTACAGGGCTGGTAGTAGAGACACCATCACGCCTTTGAATGTGGGGGCAAACATTCCTATTGGCTTGCAGATGGAAGAGCAGAGGCGCATAGCTATACGTTCTGCTTTCTATGTTGACCAGTTGCTGTCCGGCGGTGCGCCAAACATGACAGCCACAGAGGTTATACAGCGTCAGGAAGAGCGTATGCGTGTCATTGGCCCTGTCTTGGGCAGATTGATGAACGAGATGCTGCGTCCGTTGATTGACCGTACATTTGCACTGATGTTGCGTGAAGAGATGTTGCAGCAAGCACCAGAGATACTACAGGGGCGTGATGTGGATATTGAGTATGTTTCACCGTTGGCCCGTGCGCAGAAGTCCAGCAGTCTTAATAATACAATGAAGGCTCTTGAAATATTGTTGCCGCTTTCACAGCAGTTGCCTGTTGGCGACCATGTAGACCCAGATGGTCTGGTGCGACACGTTACAGATGCGTTGGGTGTGCCTAAGTCTGTTCTTAATTCTGATGCACAGATACAGCAACAGCGTGAAGAGAGGGCTGCACAGCAACAAGTAATGATGGAGCGTCAGGA
>MDTE01160318.1_pt1 | contig 18750 bp, 18 predicted proteins | sample 811231 | NCBI WGS metagenome assembly MDTE01 (sample SAMN05326651, study PRJNA326480) | marine metagenome | isolation source: seawater | place: Indian Ocean: Red Sea | collected 2010 | reverse complement strand
TCTTTATTAATTTTTTTTTCGTAAGGTTTAACTATAATATGAGGATTAAAACCTAAAATTTTGTTAACTAATTCTGTTCTAAAACCACTCATAACAGACATTACTATAATTAAAATAGCAACTCCAAGTGCTATGCCTGTAAATGAAAATATAGATATTAATTTTAAAAAACCTTCTTTTTTTTTAGGTTTTAAATATCTAAAAGCAATTATTCTTTCAATTTTTGAAATCAATTTAAATTTCTTTTGTTAATCAACTTATTCTTAATTTCATTTAAAGTTAGCAATTCAGTTTTGCCGTTAATTTCTTTAAATTCTAATTTATCATCTGTAGATTTAGATCCTAAAATTATTTGATAAGGAATACCAATTAAATCAAATTTTTTAAATTTAGCTGATAAATGTTCATCTGTATCATCAAAAATAACATCAATATTATTTTTTATTAAGATTTCATATATTTTTTGGGCTTTTGTATAATTTGTTTTATCTTTTTTTTGTAGACTTGCAATTAATGCAACTTCGTAAGGTGCTACTGCTTCAGGCCATTTCATTACATTATTATTAAATTTGGCTTCTATTATTGCACCAACTAATCTTGATACGCCAACACCATATGATCCCATTTTAACGTTCACTTTTTTTCCGTCTTGCAAATCAACTGTGCACTTTAGTGGATTTGAATATTTATCACCAAAATAAAAAATATGTCCGACCTCTATTCCTTTTGTAATTAATTGATTTTCTTTTTTTACTTTTTTTTCAAACTCTTCCTTTTTAAATTTATCATCAGTCACTGCATAAAATTCATCGTATTTCTTTCTTAACTCCTCGATTGATTTATCTTCGTTAGTATATTTATTTATATTAATATCAAAAATTCTTTTATCAGAATAAATTTTACTTTCTCCTGTCTCAGCCAAAATAACAAATTCGTGTGAAAGATCTCCTCCTATGGGTCCGGTATCAGCTGACATAGGTATTGCTGTAAGTCCCATTCTTTTAAAAGTGTTAAGATAAGCAAAAAACATTTTGTTATAAGATATTTTTGCTTTTTCATCGCTTACATCAAATGAGTATGCATCTTTCATAAAAAACTCTTTACACCTCATAACTCCAAATCTTGGTCTTAACTCGTCACGAAATTTCCATTGAATATGATATAAAAGTTTTGGTAAAGATTTATAGGATTTAATGCTTGCTCTAAAAATTTCAGTTATCAATTCTTCATTGGTTGGTCCGTAGAGCATTTCTTTCCCTTGACGATCTTTAATTCTCAACATTTCTTCACCATAATCTTCATATCTTCCGCTTTCTTTCCATATCTCTGCGGATTGAATTGTTGGCATTAACAATTCTTGGGCTCCAATTTTATTTTGTTCTTCCCTCACAATATTTTCAATTTTTTTCATAATTTTGAATCCTAATGGTAACCATGAATAAATCCCTGTTGAGGACTGTTTAATCATTCCGGCTCTAAGCATTAATTGATGAGATTTGATCTTAGCTTCAGATGGCGTCTCTTTTGAAAGGGGGATAAATAATTTTGATAAATACATAATTTTAATTTTTAAATTCTTATCAAATTTACGTTTGTATAAGGTTTCTTTCCAGTCTTTTCTTTAACTGTTTTTCTGCAATTAATCTTAAGTGCTTCTATCAAATTTTGTTCCTGTTTTAAATTTCCTAGTGAAAAAGTTTTGCATGTTTTCCTAATTTTATCTTCTAGATCAAAAACAAAATTATTACTTTCTTCTGTAAATGGTATTCCTTTAAATGAAATAACAGGTTTTTTCATAATCTTTCCTATATCATTTATAATTACAGTAATTTCTAAAAATCCATTATAGGATAAATTTCTTCTATCTTTTATGGATTGAGACTCTTCTCCAACACTTATGTTTCCATCTACAAATATTCTTCCAGTTGGAGCTTTATCTATAACTTGAGGTTGTTTCCCGGGATAAAGTTGTACTATGTCACCATTTTCAACACTTACTGGATAAGGTACCTGCATCTCCTGTGCAAAATTTATATGTTCAAGCATATGTCTATGTTCGCCATGTACTGGAATAACAGATTTAGGTTTAATCCAATTATACATATCCTTTAAATCTTCTCTATTTGGATGTCCAGACACATGAACAAACTCATTTTCTTCAGAAATAACTTCAATACCATTTTTTACTAATTGATTATGTAGTTTATAAAGTTTTTTTTCATTTCCAGGTATAATTTTTGATGAAAAAATTACACTATCTCCTGACTCAATTAAAACATCTGGATGAATATAATTTGAAATACGCATCATTGCTCCATTAGGTTCACCTTGACTACCTGTGCAAAGATAAATAATTTTTTCTCTTGAAATTTTTTTAGCTTCACGTGGATCTACGGGATCAATTAAATCATTTAAATATCCGCATTGTCTAGCTGCTTTATAAATTCTGTGCATTGATCTACCAACTAAAGATATTTTTCTTCCAACTTCTTTTGCACAATAAAAAATGCTTTCCATTCTTGCTACGTTAGAAGCAAAAGAGGTAACTATTATCCTTTTCTTTTTATTTCTCATTATTTTTAATAAACTTTTTCTTACATCAAGTTCAGATCCCGCTCTACCGGGCGAAAATACATTTGTTGAATCACATATCATTGCTAAAACACCTTGATTTCCAATTTCTCTAAGTTTTTTTTCATTAATAGTTTCTCCAATAAGAGGATTGGGATCGCACTTCCAATCTCCAGTATGCAAAACAGTTCCTGCGGGAGTTTTTATGCTAAGACCATTTGGTTCAAGTATAGAATGAGTTAAAGTAACAAACTCAATATCAAAAGGTCCTAGTTTAACTTTTCCATTTAGCTCAATAACTTTTAGCTTATTTCCAATATCAATTTTTTTTTCTCTAAATTTTTCTTGAATTAAAACGCTAGTAAAAGGAGTTGCATATATATTGCAAAGTAATTTTGGCCAAATATGGGCTATAGCACCTATATGATCCTCATGTGCATGTGTCAAAATTAATCCAAGCAAATCATTCTTTTTATCAACAATAAATCCTGGATCAGGATAAATTAAATCTATACCAGGAACTGTATCGTCGGCAAATGTTACTCCTATATCAACGATTATCCATTTTTTATTTTCAGGGTTGCCATAGGCAAATAGATTCATGTTCATCCCTATCTCTCCAGATCCGCCAAGAGGACAAAAAATAAATTCTTCTTTTTTCATTGATTTAAATATTTTCTATTTTTTTTAAAAATTTCAATTATACCTTTTATTGTTATATTCTTATCTACGATAAAAGATCTTGATATGGAAGTTCTAAATAAGTTAGCAAAACCTCCTGTAAAAACAATTTTGTACTTTTTTTTAGTTTCATGTTCAATTTTTAAAATAATATTATTTATTAAGCCTGTATAACCCCAATAAAACCCAGATCTCAAAGCCTCTATTGTATTTTTTCCGATAATTTTTTTTTGTTTTTTAATAGAAAAAATGGGTATTTGATCTGCTGATTTAGTCAAGCTTTCCATAGATAAATTTACACCTGGAGCTATTATGCCTCCATTGTATAAACCTTTTTTAGTAACAACATCAAATGTTGTGGCGGTCCCAAAATCAACAACAATGCAATTTGATTTATAATTACTGCTAACTCCTGATGCATTAGCTAATCTATCTGAACCTACTTGATTTTTATTCTTTACATTTATTTTTATAGTTTTTTTTATATTGGTTTCTTTTATTTCCCTTAATTTAATTTTATAGCTTTTAATTAAGAATTTTTTTAATAAAGAATGATATTTAGGTACAACACTTGAAAATAATGCATTTCTGATAATTGATTTATTTTTAGTAATTTTTTGAAATTCTTTTTTTAAAAATTTATTTGATAAAATTTTTTTACTTTCAAAATGAAAAATTTTTTTTATTTTAAGTTTTTTAATTTCAATTAAACAAACTTTTGTAATCGTATTTCCGATATCACCTATTAAAACATTCATTTGCTTAGTTCAAAACCATTGATTCTGCCCTTTTTAAAATATTCTTATAATTATAAGAATTTAAATTTGAAAAAAATTGTTCATATGAGCGAATTATCAAATCAACCATTTGGTTAATAGAAGGTTTATTTTTCGTTTCAAGAAATATATTTGTAGTTTCATACTTAGTGTTACTTTTTGGATGCGAAACTAAGTTAATGCCTATGCCTATAATTAAAAATAATTTTTTTCTAAATGTTATCTGTTCCTGCAATATTCCACAAACTTTCTTGCGTCTTATAAATATATCGTTTGGCCATTTTATATTTATGTTTTTGTTTTTACAGAAATTTTCAATCACGTTTGAAACAATAACAGGATTTATTATAGAAAATTCTTCAAATCTTGGGTATTTTTCTTTTAATTGAAAGAAAATTGATAAAAATAAATTTCCATCTTTTGATTCCCAATTTTTTCCATGTGTTCCTCTTCCTTTGGTTTGTTCATCAGCATAAATACATCCTGCTTCTTCCTTTTTATCTTTTATTAAAAACATAGCTATATCGTTAGTGCTAGTTACAGTTTCATACTTGAAAATTTTAAATTTCATTAATAAATTTTTATTGAAGAGACAATATCTGTAAGTATTGATGGATAAATAAAATAAATTAAAATTAATAAACTAGATAAAGCTATTGAAAATTTAAGTCCTAATTCATTATTTTCGTCAAATGCTTTCTTCGGTCTATCAAAATATATAATTTTAATTATTCTTAAATAATAAAATGCTGAAATTACAGTAGTTACTAATCCAATAATTGCCAATGCGTACATTTTTACTTCAATAACTGCTAAAAAAATATAGAACTTTGCAAAAAAGCCTGCGAGGGGAGGAATTCCAGCTAATGAGAAAAGTATAATTAAGAAACTGAAGGCTAATATTGGATGGTTTTTTGACATCCCCGAAAGATCACTAATATTTTCATAAAAATGATTTTCTCTTTTCATCATAAAAATACATCCAAACGCTCCTAAGTTCATAACTAAATAAATAGTCAAATATATTATTGTGCTTTGAGTTCCTTGGTAGGTCCCAGTAGCTATTCCTGCTAAGGCATAACCCATATGACCTATAGTACTATAAGCCATTAGTCGCTTTATATTATTTTGTCCAATAGCCGCTACGGCTCCTAGTATCATTGAGCCTATTGATAAAAATATAATTATTGTTTGCCACTGGTTAATTACATTAATAAATGGAACATACATAAATCTTATTAAAACAGTTATTGCGGCAATTTTTGGAATTATTGCAAAAAAACTTGTTATCGAGGTTGGAGATCCTTCGTATACATCTGGTGTCCACATGTGGAATGGCACCGCAGAAACTTTGAATGCTAAACCTACTAATATAAAAACTATACCAAAAACTGCGCCGGTATTAACTTCATTTAAATTCGCTGAAATAACTTCAAAATTTGTAGATCCGGTAAATCCGTAAATTAAAGAGCTGCCATAAAGCAATATTCCAGATGCTAGAGCACTTAATACAAAATATTTTAAACCGGCCTCGGTAGATTTTTCATCATTTCTTTTGAATGAAGCCAATATATACAGACTTAAAGATTGCAGTTCTAATCCTAAATAAAAAACGATTAGATCATAAGAGCTAATCATTAATATCATTCCGAGAGTTGCTGAAATAATTATTATTGGATATTCAATTTTATCGATTTTATTATTTTTAATGTAATCTTTAGATGAAACCAAAACAAATAAGCAGAAAAGCAAAGTAAGCACTTTCATAAAAATTGAAAGTTCATCAATAATATAACTTTCGTTAAAAATTTTTATTATTTCGTTTGATTGATTTAGAGTTAATATAATTGCGAATATTAAACTTAAAATAGTTAATGAATTTACTAGTTTAAAACTTTTTTCTATAAAGACTCCAATCATTAAAAGAGTCATTATCACTAATGATAAAAATAATTCAGGTAATATATAAATAATTACTTGCATTTAATTATTCGTTTGACTTAGATAAAAATTTATATCCGTTTGATATTTATCAATCAAATTATTTACGGAAATATCAACAGTTTTAAACAAAGCCTCTGGATAAACTCCAAAAAAGAGTGTTAAAAAAACAAGAGATGCAAAAATATAAATTTCTGTTTTATTTAAATCTTTCATTTCTTTCATGTCAGAACTTATCATCTTACCAAAAATTACTCTTCGATAGAGCCATAACATGTACGCGGCAGCTAAAATAATTCCTAAACTTGCTAAAACCGCAACAACAGGACTTATTTGGAAAACTCCAACCAATACTAAAAATTCTCCGACGAACCCACTGGTTCCAGGTAATCCTAGTGCAGCTAAAGTAAATATCATAAACACCAATGCATATTTTGGCATAACATTTACTAATCCACCATATGAAGAAATCATACGCGAGTGATATCTGTCATATACAACTCCTACGCATAAAAAAAGAGCTGCTGATATAAGTCCATGACTAATCATTTGAATTATACTTCCTTCCAAACCTTGTTTGGTTAATGAAAAAATTCCTATTGTCACAAAACCCATGTGCGCGACAGATGAATAGGCAATTAATTTTTTCATATCATCTTGCATAAGCGCTACTAAGGAAGTGTAGATTATTGCTACAATACTTAATGTAAAAATTAATGGTGTAAAAAAATCTGAAGCTACTGGGAATAAACCTAAAGAGAAACGAATAAATCCATAACCTGCCATTTTTAGAAGTATAGCTGCTAAGATTACTGAGCCAGCTGTAGGCGCCTCGACATGAGCGTCGGGTAGCCAGGTATGAACTGGCCACATTGGTAATTTAACAGCAAACGAGCTAAAAAATGCTAACCAAAGCAAATACTGGTATTCATGTGCTATTCTTATATCTAATAAATTAATTACATCGGTTGTTCCGGTAATCCAATAAATAGAAATGATGGCTACTAACATTAAAACAGAACCAAGTAATGTAAATAAGAAAAATTTAAATGCTGAATAAACTCTTTTCGGTCCACCCCATATACCTATAATTAAGAACATTGGTATAAGTCCACCTTCAAAGAATAAATAAAAAATTACTAAATCTAGAGAACAAAATACACCAAGCATCAAAGTTTCCATTACAAGAATTGCAATTAAAAATTCTTTAATTTTAAATTTAATACTGTGAATTCCAGAAAAAATACAAATAGGCGCTATGAATGTTGTGAGTAAAATGAATAAAATAGAAATTCCGTCAATGCCTATTTGAAAGTTAATAAATCCTTCTATCCAATTTTTTTCTTCAACAAATTGGAAATCTGATGTCGTAAAATCAAAAGAAAACCAAAGAAAAAGTGAAAGTAAAAAGTTCGTTAAAGAAGAAAAAATGGCAACATATTTAGAATTATTTTCAACATTTTTTTGATGTCCTCTTATTAAAAAAATAAAAAGAGCCCCTATTAGTGGTATAAATATGATTGCAGATAATATTGGAAAATTCATTTAATATAAAATTAAGTAAGTAAGAAATATAGAAAAACCTATTAGCATTACGAAGGCATAATGATACAAATAGCCACTTTGAAAATTTACAGCTTTATCAGATATAATTTTTACTAATTTTGAAAGTCCGTCTGGTCCATAACGATCTATTGTATTTACATCGCCTTTTTTCCAAAAATACAAACCAATCTTTTTTATTGGCTCTACAAAAATAAAATTATAAAAATCATCAAAATACCACTTGTTTAACAAAAAATTATATAAAAATTTATTTTTTGATATAAATCTTTCTAAAATTTTTTCATCTTTTATAAATAAATAATATGAGACTGGAATAGCAGTAGTTACTACTAATGGTGTAATAATAAGTATCCATGTTGGTAAATAATCATGTTGTATTGAGTTTAAAAATAGGATTGAATTATTCCAAAAAATGGTGTCATGACCTATAAACATTTCTTTAAATATAAATCCCGATGCAACAGCGCCAATAGCTAATAAGATAGAAGGTATTATCATTGCTATTGATGATTCTTGAATTGAACTCAGACTATTTTTCTTATTATTATACTTTCCGTGAAAAGTTTTAAATATTAATCTCCAAGAATATATTGCTGTAAGTAAAGCTGTGAATATACCAACTATAACTGCATAATATCCTATTGTTGTTCCTTTTAAATAAGCAAACTCAATAATAGCATCCTTAGAGTAATATCCTGATAGAAATGGAAATCCTGTTAAAGCCAATGTACCTATAATCATCAAAGTATAAGTAATTGGTATTTTTTTCCAAACTCCTCCCATTGATCGAATGTCCTGTTCGTCTTTGAAAGAATGTATTACACATCCTGATCCAAGAAATAATAGAGCTTTGAAAAAAGCATGTGTAAATAAATGAAACATGGCCACATGGTATGCTCCTATACCGGCAGCAAAAAACATATAACCAAGTTGACTACATGTGGAGTAAGCAACGATTTTTTTAATGTCATTTTGTACTAATGCTACTGTTGCAGCAAAAAATGCTGTGAGCATTCCTATAATAGCAACAACATTAAGGGCTACCTGTGAATATTCAAATAATGGAGAACATCTCACAACTAAAAAAACTCCAGCGGTTACCATTGTTGCAGCATGAATTAATGCAGAAACAGGTGTTGGCCCCTCCATTGCGTCAGGAAGCCAGGTGTGGAGGAAAATTTGAGCTGATTTTCCCATTGCTCCAATAAAAAGTAAAATACAAATTAATGTAATTAAATTAAATTCAATTCCTAAAAAAAATATTTTGTTTTCAACTAATAATGAAGTTTGTTGAAAAACTTCGTCATAATTAAGCGTTCCATAAGAAAAGAAAATTAAAAAAATAGCAATTGCAAAACCAAAATCTCCTACTCTGTTAACTATGAAGGCTTTTATAGCTGCTGCATTTGCTGAAGGTCTTTTATACCAAAAACCAATCAATAAGTAAGAACAAAGACCGACGCCTTCCCATCCAAAAAATAATTGTAAAAAATTATCTGCTGTAACTAAAGTTAACATAGCAAAAGTAAACAAAGATAAATATGCCATAAATCTTGGTTTATGATGATCGTGAGCCATATAACCAATTGAATAAAAATGAATAATTGAAGATATTAAACTTACCACAACCAACATCACTGAGGTTAATGGATCAATATTGATGGACCAGTTAATTTTAAAATTTCCTGAACTTATCCAATTAAATATATGTTTGTTGCTAGAATAGCCTTGCGTTATTACCTCATAAAAAATAAATATTGATAAAATTGCAGATATTAAAACTAGCGAACTAGTTAAAACTTGAGAATTTCTGTCTCCAAATTTTTTTCCAAAAAAACCTGATACTAAAGAGCCTATGAGAGGTAAAAATACTATTGCATATTCCATATTAGCCTTTCAGAGAACTAATTTGTTCAATGTGAATTGAACCTTTGTTTTTATAATAAATTACAATTATAGCTAAACCAACAGCTGCTTCAGCTGCAGCCACTGTCAAAATAAACATTGTAAATATTTGTCCAATTAGATTTTGTAAATAAATAGAAAAAGATACTAAATTAATATTTACAGCCAAAAGTATTAATTCTATTGACATTAAAATAATAATTACATTTTTTCTATTTAAAAAAATACCAACTACTCCAATTGCAAAAATAATTGCAGCTAAAGTCAGATAATTTCCTAAGCCTATTTCAATCATCAAGATTTATGCCTTTATCATTTTCAACATCAACTAAAGAAACTCCGCTAGATTTTTCTCTTTGTATTTGCTTAAAATAACTTTGTTTTTTTATATTTTCTCTTTTAGTAAAAGTAAGAGTAATTGCTCCTATCATAGCTATTAGAAGAATCATTCCTGATATTTGAAAAAGATGAATATAATCAGTATACAATATATTACCTAATGCATGTGTGTTCGTTAAATTCTCATTAATATTAATTGATGATAATGGAACAAAATTTTCTTTGTATTTCCATCCTCCAATGACCACCAATAATTCGAGAAATATTATTGCTCCAACAATAGATCCTACTGATATGTTATTAATAAATCCTTTTCTGGTTGGGCGTTTTGAAACTTGTTCGACTATATTTAACATCATAACGACAAATAAAAATAAAACAGCTACAGCACCAACATAAACTATAAGCATTATCATGCCTAAAAACTCTGCTCCAATCATAATGAAAAGAAATGATACGCTTATAAAAACTAGTATTAAAAAAAATACAGAATAAATTGTATTTTTAGAAATCACTACCATAATTGCTGAAAGTACAGTTATGGTTGAAAAAAAATAAAAAAATAGAGTGTGAGTCAGCATTTATCTAAAAGGTGAATCCAGTTTAATATTTTCTGCTAATAGAGGCTCCCATTTGTCTCCGTTATCTAAAAGCTTTTTTTTGTCATAATAAAGTTCTTCTCTGGTTTCTGTGGCAAATTCAAAATTGGGACCCTGTACAATAGCATCAACTGGACATGATTCTTCACATAATCCACAGTAAATGCATTTCAACATATCTATGTCATATCTTGTAGTTTTTCTGCTGCCATCATTTCTAATTTCAGATTCTATTGTTATAGCTTGAGCTGGACATATTGCTTCGCAAAGTTTACATGCTATGCACCTTTCTTCTCCGTTAGGGTATCGTCTTAAAGCATGCTCTCCTCTAAATCTTGGGCTTATCTTTCCTTTTTCAAATGGATAATTGATAGTTTTTTTTGATTTAAATATTTTTTTTACTGCGATTATTAATGCTGTAATAAAATCTGTCATAAAAATTGTTTTTATTATTCTAGTAAACTTCATTTGGAATCATCCTGTTGTTGGCAATATATCTAAAAAAAATAAAAAGCTTGCTGTTAAAACTACCCAAATTAATGAAAATGGAAGAAAAACTTTCCAGCCTAATCTCATTAATTGATCAAATCGATATCTTGGCACTACTGCTTTGACTAATGAAAATAATATAAACAATACCAAAATTTTTAATATCATCCATAAAGCTCCAGGCAATGCATTGAATGGATATATGTCTACTGGGCTTAACCAGCCGCCTAAAAAGAGAATTGACCCAAGAGCACATAATACTAAAATATTTGCATATTCTCCTAACCAAAACATTGCGTACATCATGCCTGAATATTCAGTTTGATAACCCGCAACTAATTCGGACTCAGCTTCAGGTAAATCAAATGGTGGACGATTTGTTTCCGCTAAAGCAGATATAAAAAAAATAACAAACATTGGAAAGAGTGGAAAAATAAACCAAACATTTTCTTGGGCTAATATTATTTTATTTAAATTAAGAGATCCTACGCAAAGCAACACATTAATAATTATAATGCCTATAGATACTTCATAAGAAACCATTTGAGCTGCAGATCTAATTGCTCCCAAAAATGGATATTTTGAATTTGATGCCCAGCCACCCATTATAATTCCATAAACACCCAAAGACGAAATTGCAAATAGATATAGTATTCCAACATTTATATCTGCCAAAATCATATCATTACTGAATGGTATAACTGCCCATGCTATTAAAGCTAAAGTAAGTGTAATTATTGGAGCTAAAACAAATAGAACTTTGTCAGCGCTGGCAGGAATAATTATTTCTTTAAAAATAAATTTTAATGCATCTGCTAGGCTTTGTAAAAGACCGAAGGGACCAACAACATTAGGGCCTCTTCTCTTTTGCACAAAGGCCCAAACTCTTCTGTCTAACCAAACAATTAAAGCTACGGATACTAAAACTGGTAAAATCAGAAATATAATTTTATAAATTTCACTAATAAACGTACTTATGTATTCCATCAGCTAGCCTTTTCAATTCCTGTAAATAAAAATTTTTTAGATATTTGTCTACACTCGCTCATAACTTTGGATGAACGGGCTATTGAGTTAGTATAGTAATAATCTATAGGTTTTATTGAAATATCTTGATCAACAAAATCTACTTTATCTAATACTCTAATTTTGTTTTTAATTTTTTTTTGAGTTTCTTTTTTTATGATCTCTTGCAATTGTTTAATATTTTTATAAGGGAGTGGCTTTTTCATTCTGTTAGCAAGATCTTTAAAAATAATCCAATCTTCCTGTGCTAAGTTTGGAGGATACGATGCTTTATATGCCGTTTGTAGTCTGCCTTCCAAATTTACAAATAAACCATTTTTTTCGGTGTATGCAGCTCCAGGTAAAATAATATCGGCTATTTCAGCTCCTTTATCACCATGACTTCCTTGATAAACTATGAACTTATCATTTTTATCAAAAGGAATTTCGTCGACTCCTAATAAATAAATAAATTTAAAATAATCTTTATCTATACTGTTAAAAAAAGAAAAATTATCCCTTTCTTTAATAGAATAAATTCCAAGATCAATAGCTCCAACTCTAGATGCTTGTTGTGTAAGAACATTTAAAGAATTCCAATCATCTCTTATAAAATTATTTTCATACAAATAATTTTTTACTGATTCAAAAATATATTTACCTTTTTCACCGCTTAATGCCGATTCACCTATTATTACTATAGGTTTGTTTGATTTTTTAATTTCTTTAGAAATTTCATGTGAATCTGAAATTATTTCCTTAATTGTAGAAGTGTGAGAGCCTATAGTTTTATAAGGATATGTCAAATCCCCAGGATCTCCAATTGAATAAATTTTTGTTTTATTTTTTATATAAGCTTTTCTAATTCTTGCATTAAGAATAGTAGCTTCAAATCTTGGATTGGTGCCTATTAAAAGAATTAGATCAGAACTTTCTATTCCATTAATTGTAGAATTAAAAATATAATTTATTCTCTCATTTGGATTTATATAAATTCTATCTTGTCTACACTCAAAATTTCTTGATCCTATAGATTTTTCAAAAAAAGATTTAAAACTATAAATCATTTCTAAATCTGCTAAATCTCCTACTAAACCAGCTATTTCGTTTGGCTTAAAAGACTTCAGCTTACTAATTAAAAGTTTAAAAGTTTCTTCCCAAGAAGATTTTCTTAATCTTCCATTTTCTCTAATATAAGGTGTGTCCAGTCTCTGTTTTAAAAGACCATCACAAGCATATCTTGTTTTGTCAGAAATCCATTCTTCATTAATATCTTCATTAACTATAGGTAAAATTCTTTTAACCTCCCATCCGTAAGTATCGACTCTTATATTTGATCCAACCGCATCCATAACATCAATCGTTTCTGTTTTTTTTAAGTCCCAAGGTCTCGCCTCGAATGCATAAGGTTTTGAAGTAAGCGCACCTACTGGGCATAAATCTATCACGTTAGCCGATAATTCAGATTCCATGGATTTTTCTAAATAAGTTGTAATTTCCATATCCTCTCCTCTCCCTATTGCTCCTAGTTCTGGTATTCCAGCAATTTCAGTAGCAAATCTTACACATCGAGTACAATGGATACATCTTGTCATTTGAGTTTTAATTAAAGGACCCATGTATTTCTCTGAAACTTTTCTTTTGCTCTCTGTATATCGAGAATTATCTAACCCATAAAAAAGAGATTGATCTTGTAAATCACATTCTCCTCCTTGATCACACACAGGGCAGTCAAGGGGATGATTTGCTAATAAAAATTCCATTACACCTTTTCTAGCTTTTTCAACAAAAGGTGTATTGGTTTTAATTTTCATTCCGTCTACAGCGGGCATGGCGCAAGATGCTATTGGTTTAGGTGATTTTTCCATTTCAACTAAACACATTCTACAGTTTCCTGCTATTGAAAGTCTCTCATGATAGCAAAATCTCGGTATCTCTGCTCCAGCTAATTCGCAAGCTTGGAGCACAGTCATTCCTTCTTCAAAATCTATTTCTTTATTATTTATTATAATTTTAGGCATTATTTTTCTCCAGAAGATGTTGATCAATTAAATAAGGAATATTAGATTTTTTTCTGACTATAGGTTCTTCATGACATCTTTTTAATATTTCTTTTTTAAAGTGACGTAACAAACCCTGCACTGGCCAAGCTGAGCCTTCTCCAAAAGCACAAATTGTATGTCCCTCTATTTGTTTCGTAACATCATATAAAAGATCTACTTCTTTATATGTTGCTTCACCATCCGCTATTCTTTCCAACATTCTCCACATCCAACCAGAGCCCTCCCTGCAAGGAGTGCACTGACCGCAGCTTTCATGCTTGTAAAATTTTGCTATTCTTGCAATGCACCTTACTATGTCTTGGTCTTTATTTATGACAACAATTCCAGCTGTTCCTAAACCACTTTTTACTTTTATAAGAGAATCGAAATCCATTGTGATCGTCTCACATATACTTTTAGATAATATTGGCATAGATGAACCTCCTGGAATAACTGCTTGAAGATTATTCCATCCACCTACAACTCCTCCTGCATGCTTTTCGATCAGATCTTTAAGTGGTATACCCATTTCTTCTTCAACATTGCATGGATTATTTACGTTGCCAGAGATGCAAAAAATTTTTGTTCCTGTGTTCTTTGGTTTGCCTAATGATGAAAACCATTTTGCTCCTCTTTTAAGAATAGTAGGAATTACCGCTATGGTTTCGACATTATTAACTATCGTTGGACATCCATAAAGACCAACTAGAGCAGGAAAAGGAGGTTTTAGCCTTGGCAAGCCTTTTTTTCCTTCAAGACTTTCAAGTAGCGCTGTTTCCTCACCACAGATATATGCACCAGCACCATAATGTATATGTATATCTAAATCCCAATTTGAATCACATGCATTTTTACCTAGAAATTTTCTTTCATATGCTTGGTCTATAGCTTCTTGTAATCTTTGTCCCTCTCTATAGTATTCGCCTCTAATGTATATGTAACAAGTATTTGCATTAATAGCGTAACTAGTAAGCAAACATCCTTCTATTAATTTTTGAGGTTCAAACCTAAGTATATCTCTATCTTTACATGTACCCGGTTCTGACTCATCAGCATTGATAACTAAATAATGAGGTCTCGATCCAACTTTTTTTGGTGCGAAAGATAGCTTTAAACCTGTTGGGAAGCCTGCTCCTCCCCTTCCTCTTAATTCTGAATCTTTAATTTCTTTTATAATCCAATCTCTTCCTTTTAATATAAATTCTTTTGTTTTTGACCAATCGCCTCTTTTTGAAGCAGAATCAATATCCCAGCCTAAATCATTATATAAATTTTTAAAAATTCTATCTTCGTCCTTAAGCATTTTTTACCTCAAGTAATGTTGTTTTCCCTTTTTCTGGAGCTGCATTTTTTCTATTTTTAACTGAACCTGCTGCTGGCAGTTTATCACTTAATAACGAATTTATTATTCTTTCAGCTTCTACAGAATCTAAATCTTCAAAATAATCTTGATTGATTTGCATCATTGGGCCATTTACACAAGCGCCTAGACATTCAACTTCTGTCCACGAACAAAGTTTATTTTCTGATAACTCGTTCTGATTTTTTGAAATATTTTTTTTACAAACATCTACGATAGATTTGGAACCTCGTATCATGCAGGGAGTAGTTGTACATATTTGTACAAAATACTTCCCTACTGGAGATAAATTTAACATTGAGTAAAAAGTAGCTACTTCATAAACCTGCATATAAGATATGTTGAGAATCTTGGCTACATATTTAATTCCTGCTAAAGGTATCCAATTATCATTTTGTTTTTGAACTAAACATAACAAAGAAAGGATAGCGCTAGCTTTTCTGTTTTTAGGATATTTTGCCATTTCTTTTTCAGCTAATTCAAGATTTTCTCTAGAGAATTGAAAAGATTCAGGTTGTTTTTTTGAAATTTTTTTCACACTCATCGATCAACCTCTCCAAAAACAATATCTAAAGAGCCTAGAACCGCGGGGACATCTGCTAACATATGGCCTTTTAATAAATAATCCATTGCTTGCAAATGCGAAAATCCTGGTGCTCTGATTTTACACCTATATGGTTTATTACTACCATCTGAAATAAGATAAACTCCAAATTCTCCTTTCGGGGCTTCCACAGCAGTATATATCTCTCCCTCTGGAACTCTGAAACCTTCAGAAAATAATTTAAAATGATGAATTAATGCTTCCATGGAATTTTTTAGATCTTTTCTTTTTGGAGGTGTTATTTTGCCATCTATAGATTTTACGGGTCCAGTTGGCATTTTTTTAATACACTCCTTTATGATTTTAATACTTTCTCTCATCTCTTCAATTCTACACAAATAACGGTCATAACAATCTCCATTTTTTCCGATGGGAATTTTAAAATCAAAATCTCTATAGCATTCATAAGGTTGTGATTTTCTTAAATCCCAAGGTACTCCAGATCCTCTTAACATAACACCTGAGAAACTATGATCTATAGCTTCTTGCTTTTTAATAATTCCAATATCAACATTTCTTTGCTTAAAAATTCTATTATCAGTCAAAAGAATTTCGAGATCATCGATAACTTTGGGAAAATTATCACAAAATAAATTAATATCGTCAGTTAAACCTCTTGGTAAATCTTTGTGAACTCCTCCTGGTCTGAAATAATTTGCATGTAATCTAGAACCAGAAACTCTTTCATAAAAAGTCATTAAAGTTTCACGTTCTTCGAACCCCCAGAGCGATGGTGTCAAAGCTCCAACATCCAGAGCTTGGGTTGTAATGTTTAATAAATGACTCAAAATTCTCCCAATTTCACAAAATAAAACTCTAATAAATTGTCCTCTAATTGGAACCTCTATTCCTAAAAGTTTTTCTATTGCTAAAGCAAAAGCATGTTCTTGATTCATTGGAGCCACATAATCTAAACGATCAAAATATGGTACTGCTTGAGTATAAGTTTTATGTTCAATAAGTTTTTCAGTTCCTCTATGTAAAAGACCAATGTGAGGATCAATTTTTTCAACGATTTCACCATCAAGCTTAAGTATTAATCTTAGCACTCCATGTGCTGCTGGATGCTGAGGTCCAAAATTTAAATTCATAGTTTTTGTTTGTTTAGTCATTGATTAGTTCTCGTTTTGATTTTTCTCTTTTTCGGGTTTAATATATTTAGTTCCTTCCCATGGACTTTGAGAATCAAATGATCGATATTCTTGATCTAATTTTATTGGTTCCGAAACAACTTTTTTTTTAGCCTCGCTATATCTAACTTCACTGTGACCTGTTAAAGGAAAATCTTTTCTAAGAGGGTATCCCTCAAAACCATAATCTGTAAGTATCCTTCTTAGATCAGGATGGTCTTTAAAAGATATGCCATACATGTCGTAAACTTCTCTTTCCATCCAATTTGCTGAGGGAAAAATTTTGGTGATTGATGGGACTATAGTTTTTTCATTAATGAAAGCATTTATTACTATCCTTAAATTATTTTCATGACTAAGTAACAAATACACAATTTTAAATCTTTTATCTTTTTCAGGATAATCTGCTGCTGTAATATCTATTAACTGTCTAAACCTGCATTTTTCACTTGTTTTTAAAAATAAAATTGTTGATACTAAATTTTCAATATCCACTTCTATTAACAGCTGGTTAAATTTAATTTCTGATCGTTTAACTGAAGTTGTTAATCCTGAATTAACCGTTCTTTCTAAGTCGGAAACAGTTGTTTTCATTTTTTATCTTTCTAAACTACCTTCTCTTCTAATTTTTTTTTGTAGCTGTAAAATTCCATAAAGCAGTGCTTCTGCTGATGGTGGACAGCCAGGAACATAAATATCTACTGGAACAATACGATCACACCCTCTAACTACTGAATAAGAATAATGGTAATAACCTCCACCATTTGCACAACTTCCCATAGATATTACATATCTTGGTTCAGGCATTTGATCATAAACTTTTCTTAGAGGTGCTGCCATTTTATTTGTTAGTGTTCCAGCAACTATCATCACATCAGATTGTCTTGGTGAAGCTCTAGGTGCAGCGCCAAATCTTTCAAGATCATATCTTGGCATTGAAGTTTGCATCATTTCAACTGCACAACAAGCTAAACCAAAAGTCATCCAATGAAGTGACCCGGTTCTTGCCCAGTTTATTAAATTTTCTGAAGATGTTGTAACAAAACCTTTTTCGCTAAAATCCTTAGCAATTTTTTTAAATTCATTAGGTATTTTTTTTTCTTTATCGTTAAAATTAATCATGTTAATCCCAGTCTAAAGCGCCTTTTTTCCATTCATAAACAAAACCTATTGTCAGAACAAATAAAAAAATCATCATAGACCAAAATCCTAGTGAACCTAAATTCCCCAAAGAGATTGCCCAGGGAAAAAGGAAAGCTATCTCTAAATCAAAAATAATAAACAATATAGCCACAAGATAAAATCTTACATCAAATTCCATTCTTGAATCACTAAATGCCTCAAAACCACATTCGTACGCAGAAAGTTTTTCTGGATCTGGTTTTTTTGGAGAAAATAAAAAATTTAAAAAAATAAAACCTACGCTTAGACTCAAAGCTACAAAAAGGAAAATTATTATAGACAAATAATCTTTTAATAAATCTGTAAGCATTTTAATGTTAATTATATAACTTTTTTTTCCACACTTATAGACGCGAGATTGCCACAAAAGCTTCTATCCAAAAGCAATAATTTGGTAAAAATGGCGGGAGTGACGGGACTCGAACCCGCGACCTATCGCGTGACAGGCGATCGCTCTAACCAACTGAGCTACACCCCCCCTGAATGGTGGGCGGTAAAGGACTCGAACCTATGACCCTCTCGGTGTAAACGAGATGCTCTACCAACTGAGCTAACCGCCC
>MDTE01074016.1_pt1 | contig 18753 bp, 17 predicted proteins | sample 811231 | NCBI WGS metagenome assembly MDTE01 (sample SAMN05326651, study PRJNA326480) | marine metagenome | isolation source: seawater | place: Indian Ocean: Red Sea | collected 2010 | reverse complement strand
GTTTTCTCAATCAAATCATCTACCAAAGTTTCAAGTTTAGCTCTTGTAACCTTAATATTTAGGTGTTTCGGACCTGATTGATCTGCCGTAATGAATGGCAAATTGATCTCTGTTTGAGATGTAGACGATAATTCAATCTTTGCTTTTTCCGCAGACTCTTTCAATCTCTGAAGAGCTAATTTATCTTGTGTAAGATCAATGTTGCTCTCTTTTTTAAACTCTTCGGCAAGATAATTTAGAAGTCGTGTATCAAAATCTTCACCACCTAAAAAGGTATCACCATTCGTTGATTTAACTTCAAATACGCCATCACCAATTTCTAAAATTGAAATATCAAAAGTACCACCACCCAAATCATATACAGCTATTTTTTTTCCACCCTTTTTGTCTAGCCCGTATGCTAACGACGCGGCTGTTGGTTCGTTAATAATTCTTAAAACTTCAAGCCCAGCAATTTTTCCAGCATCTTTAGTAGCTTGTCTTTGTGAGTCATTAAAATAAGCTGGCACAGTAATCACAGCTTTAGTAACAGCTTGACCTAAATATTTTTCAGCAGTTTCTTTCATTTTCTGTAAAACAAAAGCTGAAATTTGAGCTGGTGAATATTTTTTCCCTTTACCCTCTACCCAAGCATCGCCATTTTCTGATTTTACAATTTTGTAAGGAACTTTAGAAATATCTTTCTGAACTGAAGGGCCATCAAATTTCCTTCCAATAAGCCTCTTAACTGCAAAAATAGTATCTCCTGCATTTGTTACTGCTTGTCTCTTAGCCGGTTGCCCAACAAGTTTTTCTTCATTTTCTAAAAAAGCTACCACTGAAGGAGTTGTTCTTGCACCCTCAACATTTTCTAAAACTTTAGCTTGTGAACCATCCATGATGGCAACACACGAATTTGTCGTTCCTAAATCTATTCCTATTACTTTACTCATTATGTTTTTTCCTTTGATTGTTTTTATATGGGTGTTTTTTTTCTTTCTACAAGGTTATTTTTGCTCTTTTTTTTCATCTTTTTCCTCAATTTTTGAATTTTTTCTCTTAGCAACGCCAACTAATGCTGGTCTTAACAATCTCTCGCCCAACATATAGCCTGGTTGAATTTCCTGGACTATAGTCCCAACTTCAGAATTATTATCTTCAATTTCAGCCATCGCTTGATGAAGATTAGGATCGAACTTTTTACCTTTTGCTGCAATCTTAGTAATTCTATTCTTTTCAAAAATTGAGATCAGGTCTTTTTCAATAATCAAAATATTTTCTAAAAATTTATCCAAATCTTTATTTGATTTTAAGTCAGAATCATTTTTTATAGCGTTTTTAGCTCTTTCCAAATTATCTAAAATAGCTAAACTTTCTTTTGCAAAATTAAAAGATCCAAATTCAAAGGCATCCTTGATCTCTTTTTCAAAGCGCCTTCTTTGGTTTTCCACCTCAGCTAAAGACCTAAGCAACTTATCTTCAGTCTCTTTTAACTTTTGTTCTAAAGTTAATCCTTCCCCTTTTTTTTCTTTTTTAGGAATATCAATTTGCTGCTTTTTGTCATCAGCTTCTTTTTTATTATTTTCTGACATTTAATTGCTATATAGTAAATATTTATTGAATTACTAGGTAGAAATGAAAAAAATCTTAATTGGCACTCATAATATAGGTAAATTTAGAGAAATTGGCTATCTAGTGTCAAAAAAATATATAAAGATCTCCCCTTTAAGGTTAAACATTCCAAGTCCTAAGGAAACAGGGAAATCCTTTAAGGGAAATTCAATTTTAAAAGCGAATTTTTTTTCAAGATATGTAAGTTTTCCAGTAATATCAGATGACTCAGGATTATGTATTAAATCACTCAACAATAAACCTGGCATTTACTCTGCAAGGCTTGCTAAAAAACATGGGAGTTTTTTTAAAGCTATGACCTTTATTTTAAAAAAAATGAAAAATAAAAAAAGTAGGAAAGCGACATTTGTTTGCAGTCTGTCTTTTAAAATTCCACAAAAAAGAATAGTTACAGTTGTTGGAAAACTTCATGGAAATATCTCAAAAAAAATTTTAGGAAGCAGAGGATTTGGATATGACTCAATTTTCATTCCAAAAAATGAGACCCAAACATTTGGTCAAATGTCTAGAAGAAAAAAAAATAGAATGGACCACAGATACATTGCATTTAAAAAATTGAAAAAAAAAATTAAAATTTTGTAAATTTATTTTTCTCTACCTTGTAAATTTCAAGGTCTTGGGTTACTCTTCTATCTTTAATGCTAAAAGTGCCTATTTTCCCTTTTATTTTATTCTTGAATGAAAAATCATTTATAGAAGTTATTTTTCCGTTTTTTTTCCAAGCATAATAAATTAAACCTAAAGCATCATAGGTTAAAATTGTAATCTCATCAGGATATGTTGAAAATTTTTTAAAATAATTCTCATTATATTTCTTAAATTCTTTATAATCTATTGATGGATAATATAAGGTTTTAATAGTATTTTCATAAAAAATACTTTCATCAAACCATTGATTTACTGTTGTCACTAAAACGTCTCGTGTATTGACGTCTGTATAGGCTAAAGAAGTTAAAACACTTTTGAGATTACTCCCAAAATCTACAATTATCACTGAGTCAAAATTTACACTTCCTAATGTATATAATTGTTCTAGCCTCTCTAGCTCTTTTATTGATTGATCATCTTCTTTATCTTGGAACATTTTTTTTCTTAGTTCTAAGTTTTTTTTTCTCTGACTGTAATTAGTTAAAATTTCTATTTCTCCAGTCAAAACTTGTGGATCAGGGTTGTATTTAAAAACCTTTAAATAATTTAAATTTAATTGTTTAATTTTCTTTTCAATAAAATCCGTATATTGATTCTCTGGAAACATAATCACGGTTTTCTTTTTTTTTTGTTTTTTTATAAAATTATTTAAAGCTAATAATTGTGAGTCCAAAGTAACACCTATGCTTATAACATTATTTTTAAACTCCGGCGTAATATTTGAAGGGGAAATAAAAATTAAATCATTATATTTCTTTACATAAGCAAAATCTTTATTACTTAAAGGTCCGATTATAATATTAATTCCTTGTGACTTTAAATCTTGTATAGCTGAATCTAATTTTGTTTCATCACTGAATCCGGCGTCTCTAGGAATAATAAAAACATTTTTATCATTAATCTCATCAAGTCCTAGCTGCAAAGAATATAAAAGGGAATTTCCAAGTTCTGAATACTCTCCACTTAAAGGGGCGAGTAGACCAATTTTAAGATATTTGCTTACTTCATTACTTAAAAGATTAGAATTAAAAAATAAAATTATATAAGATAGGAATATTACAATTTTTTTTTTCATAAAATGAAACTTGACACAAATAGCTTATATATTGTTTCCACACCTATTGGAAATTTAGATGATATAACATTAAGAGCAATCGAGGTATTGAAAAAATCTGATATAATTATATGTGAAGACACAAGACGCTCAATTAAGTTATTAAATCATCTTAAAATTAAAAAAAAACTTATTTCGTACCATAAGTTTAATGAAAAAAAACAAATTACAAATATAATAAAACATATCAATCAGGGCAAAATTTTGGCTTTGGTTTCTGATGCTGGTACCCCAATGCTCTCAGATCCTGGCCGTCTTCTTTTAAACCAATGCATAAAAGAAGAAATAAAAATTATTCCTATACCTGGAATTTCCTCTATAACAGCAGCTATGAGTGTTGCAGGTTTTAATGATCAGTTTTTATTTTATGGATTTTTACCGAAAAAAGAAAATGAACTCAATAAAGTGCTTCAAAATCTTTCTAATTACACTTTCTCAATAGTAATCTTTATTCCTGCAATCAAAATCAATTTTTATTTAAACAGTTTCAAAAAATATTTTCCTAATAGAAAATTAATGATTGCCAAGGAAATTACCAAAATACATGAAACTTATTATAGGGACAGTGTCGACAACTTTAAATTGTTTAAAAGTCCAGTTAAAGGTGAACTAACTGTTGTTATTTCTGAGATGATTACAAAAAATAAGGAATTTGACAAAAAAGAAATTGTCAATAAAGCAAAAAAATATTTAAAAAAATATAGCTTAAAGGATACTGTAGATTTAATATTTCAATCAAAAAATATTAATAAAAAAAAAATTTATGAAATTTGCCTTAAAATAAAAAATGAAGAAAATAATTAGTCTATTTTTACTTTTTTTATTAATTTCGTGCTCATCTGTAGGACAATTTGGAGCTGGAGTTGATATCACTTTTGATCCAAGAACTATTGGTATGCAAATTGATGATACTATAATGCAGAAAAATCTCACAACAAGGTTAGCATTAAAAGATAAAAAATATTTTTTGTCTGTTCAAAATGAGGTAATTGATGGAAGAATTTTTTTATCTGGAAAAGTAGATAAACCTGAAGAAAAAATTCAAATAACAAAAATGGCATGGGAAACTAAAGGTGTGAGATCTGTTAAAAATGCCATAACAATCAAAGGCCAAAGTAATTTTAAAAGTACAGCAAAAGATATTTTAATAACCAGCCAACTTAGGTCAGCTTTGATCTTTAATAAAAAGACAAAATCTAGAAATTATACTTTAGAAACCATTAACAAAAATATTTATATTTTTGGCATTGCTATGGATAGCGAAGAGAAAAAGGAAGTTTTAAGTGAAGCAAATAAAATTTTTGACGTAAAAAATATTTATCCATCTATATATTTAGCCTCTGAGCTTAGCCGAAACAAACTTTAATTTGAGTAATCAATTACATCCGAAGAGTAGGCTGCTATAGATGCTAAATTTAAAATTTCTGAAGTGCTAGCTCTCAATGGAGCAACCTCTATAGGTGAGCCTAAACCGATTAATAATGGTCCAATTAATTTTCCACCACCAAAAACTTTCATTAATTTTGTAGATATAGCTGCACTGTGCAATGCCGGCATTATTAATATATTAGCATTTCCTACTATTTTTGAGAAAGGATAAATATCTTTATATATAGGATTTAAGGCGACATCCGGCTGCATCTCTCCGTCAAAATCAAAGTCAACATTATCTTTTTTTAGCAACTCAATTGCATCTCTCACATGTTTAGTATTTTTTGAAATTGGCTTTCCGAAAGTTGAATGTGATAGGAAGGCAACTTTAGGATCAAATCCAAACAATCTTGCAACACGGACACATGACTTTGAAACTTTAACCAGTCTTTCAGGTGAAGGAAAATCTTGAACGTTTGTATCTGCCACCAAAATTGTTTTTCCTTTTAATGTTATCATTGTCATACCAAAAATTTCTTCACCAGGTCTTGGTTCAGTTACTTTTTTTAATTTTTCTATTGATGCTGCATAATGTCTAATGTTACCTGTTACCATTGCATCTGCATCTTTACATGCAATCATTGATGCACCCCAAGCAATTCGATCGTTTCTAACTAAACGATCAACATCTCTCTCTAATTGACCTTCCCTTTGAAGTTTTTTGTATAAATGTTTTACATACTTTTCCCTTTTCTGTTTGTCTGTAGAATTTACAATCTTAATTTCATAATTTTCATCTAATCCTATGTTTTTAAGTTGTTCTTTAATTCTCTTTTCAGCTCCGATTAAGATCGGCGTGCCAAGTTTGTTTCTACCAAACTCAATTGCTGCTTTAAGCATATTTTCGTCTTCTCCCTCAGCAAATATTACTTTTTTTGGATTCTTTCTAACTTTAGCATTTATACCTTGCATTAATGACATTGTAGGATCAAGTCGATTAGTTAATTGATCTTTATATATCTCTAAATCATTTATATTTTTTCTTGCTACGCCACTTTTCATTGCGGCTTCTGCTACCGCTGCAGGAATTATACTTATTAATCTTGGATCAAAAGTAGACGGAATAATGTAATCTTTTCCATATCTTGGCCTATCCCCACCATAAGCTGAAACAACTTCGTCTGGTACATTTTCTCTCGCTAGCAAGGCAATAGCTTGAGCAGCAGCTACTTTCATCTCCTCATTTATTTCTTTGGCTCTCACGTCTAGTGCACCTCTAAAAATATAAGGAAATCCAATTAAATTATTTACTTGATTTGGATAATCAGATCTTCCTGTAGCAATGATCGCATCGGATCTGACTTCTTTAATTAATTCAGGTTTTATCTCAGGGTCTGGGTTTGCGCAGGCAAAAATTATTGGATTATTTGCCATAGATTTTACCATCTCTTTTGACACTACATCTTTAGCTGACAAGCCTAAAAATACATCAGAACCTTTAATTGCCTCATTTAAAGTTCTAAGTTTAGTATCGATTGCAAAAGCAGATTTAAACTGATCAATATTTTTTCGTCCTTTATAAATAACTCCTTTACTATCACACATAATGATATTTTCATTTTTAACACCAGAACTCTTAAATAAATTTGCACAAGCTTGTGCAGATGCACCAGCACCGTTGACTACAACTTTTACTTTATCTATCTTTTTTTTTGAAATATCTAACGCATTGATAAGTGCCGCAGTAGTAATAATTGCTGTTCCGTGTTGATCGTCATGAAATATAGGAATATTCAAAAGTTCTTTTAATTTCTGTTCTATAATAAAGCAATCTGGAGCCGCAATATCCTCAAGATTTATTCCTCCAAATGTCCCCCCTATATTTTTAATTGTTTCAATAATTGATTTTGGATCGTTGCTATCTATCTCTATATCTATGGAGTCAATGTCTGCAAATCTTTTAAAAAGCACTGACTTACCTTCCATAACCGGTTTAGATGCTAAAGCTCCTAGATTACCAAGACCTAATATTGCGGAACCATTGCTTATTACAGCAACCAAATTTCCCTTACTCGTATAGTCATAAGCTGAGTCAGGATTTTTTGCTATCTCTTTTACAGGAGCTGCAACCCCTGGTGAGTAAGCAAGCGAAAGATCTCTTTTAGTTATAAGTGGTTTACTTGAACTAATCTCAATTTTGCCTGACTTTCCATTTATATGAAAATCAAGTGCCTCTTTATCTGAATAGTGATCAATTTCTGTTTTTTTTGGCATTTATATTTATGAGTATGTAATATAAAGAAATTAAATTCACTATAAATTTATGGCCTAATTTAGATTATTTATGAACTTACTTTCCTCAACTTCAATATTTAGTTTTTTTACAATAATTAGCAGGATTTTAGGTTATCTCAGGGATATTTTGATAGCTATTTTTTTAGGCGCGTCGATTTTTGCTGATGCTTTTTTTGTAGCCTTTAGATTGCCTAATACTTTTAGACGTCTTTTTGCTGAAGGTACTTTTAATGCAGCTTTTATCCCAAGTTATACTTCAGTGAATTTTTCAAGTAAAAAAAAAGGCAAAATTTTTGCTGATGATGTACTAAGCTTTTTATTTTTTACCCTCCTTTTTTTGGTAACCTTAGCAGAAATTTTCACACCGTTTTTAGTTTATCTAATTGCTCCTGGTTTTATTGAAGATGAGATAAAGTTTAATTTAGCTATAGAGTTTACAAGGATTACTTTCCCATTTTTGTTATTTGTTAGTTTATCATCTTTTTTTTCTGGAATATTAAATTCAAACAATAAATTCGCAGCCGCTGCAGCAGCTCCAATAATTTTAAATATTGTTTTGATAATAAGTATAATAATTTCTTATTTATATGGATTTGATATTGCACAACAACTTTCTTATGGAGTTACATTAGCGGGAATTATTCAATTAATTTTTTTGATTTATGTAACTTTTAATTTCTATAAACCAAAAATAAAATTGAAATTGAAGATTACAAAAGAAATAAAATCTTTTTTTAAGAAATTAATCCCAAGTATTTTCTCTTCAGGGGTAACCCAAGTAAATATTCTAGTTGGAACAATAATTGCTTCTTTTCAATCCGGGGCTGTATCATATTTATATTATGCTGATCGTGTCTATCAAATTAATTTAGCAATAGCGGGAATTGCTGTTGGAACTGTATCTTTACCTGTGCTTACAAAAGCTTTTAGAAGCAAAAATTTTTTAAAAGTTTCTGATATTCAAAATAAATCTATAGAACTATCACTATTATTTTCTATTCCAGCGAGTTGTGGCTTAATCATTGCATCAAAAGAAATTATTAATGGATTGTTTGGATATGGTTCATTTAGTATGAAAGATGTGGAGATGACATCTAATGCTCTAGTGTTTTTTGGATATGGAGTTATTGCATTTGCACTAATTAAGATATTAGCAAATTTTTTCTTTGCCAGAGGCAACACAAAAACACCTTTTTATATATCTTCTTTCATTGTATTTTTAAACATAATCATAAGTGTAAGTTTTTTTAATCATGTTGGTTTTATTATAATACCAATCGCGACTTCAATTTCTACTTGGATAGGCGTATTTATTTATTTTTACTTATTAAAGAAAAGCAATTTTTTACTTATTAAGAATAAATTATTTTATAACTCATTAAAAATATTTATCTCTACAGCAATAATGTCTTTAGCACTTATCTTTACTCTAACAAAATATGCTAATTATCTTGTATACAATTATATGTTTAAGTCTGTTTATTTATTAATTATTGTAGGTATCGCAGTTACTATTTATTTGATATCTTGTTACTTATTTGGGTTACTAAAAATTAAAAACTACAGAACAAATTAAATGAGTGAAAAAAAATTAGTATTTTCCGGAGTCCAACCAACTGGTAATTTACATTTAGGAAACTATTTCGGAGCTTTAAGAAACTTTGTATCTTTGCAGAGAGAAATTAAGTGTATTTATTGCGTTGTAGATTTACATGCCATCACAGTTTTCCAGAAACCAAATGAACTTAAAGAAAATGTCTTAGAAACAGTTGCTAGTTTTTTAGCAACAGGTTTGAACCCGGATAAAAGTATAATTTTTAATCAATCATCAGTTTCAGGACATGCTGAATTGGCATGGATTTTAAATTGTGTTTCTAGAATTGGTTGGTTAAATCGAATGACACAATTTAAGGATAAAGCAGGATCTGATAAAGAAAAAGCCAGTGTTGGTTTATACATTTATCCTAATTTAATGGCTGCTGATATTCTTTTGTATAAAGCAACTCACGTTCCTGTCGGAGCGGATCAAAAACAACACTTAGAACTCTCTAGGGACATAGCTCAAAAATTTAATAATGACTATAATTGTAAAGATTTTTTTCCATTACCTGAACCGTTAATCCAAAAAAATATTTCGAGAGTAATGAGCTTGAGAGATGGAACAAAAAAAATGAGCAAGTCAGAAGAATCCGATTTTTCAAGAATTAATTTAAAAGATAGCGCAGACGACATTAATAAAAAGATAAAAAAAGCAAAATCTGACTCAGAGCCAATACCAGATAATATTAAAAGTTTAGAAAAAAAGCCTGAAGCACTCAATTTAATTAACATTTACTCTGAGGTTTCAAAAATTAATTTAGATAAAGCAATAAATGAGATGTCAGGCAAAGAATATTCTTTCTTAAAAACTAAACTAGCAGAAGCCTTAATTAATGAGATAGCACCTGTTGGAAAAGAAATAAAAAAACTCTTAGAGGATAAGCCCCATCTTGAGCAAATTTTGAAAAAAGGCAGTGAAAAAGCCAATATTATTGCTGAGGAAAACCTTAAAAATATACGTGAAAAAGTAGGTTTGATATAATATAAATTTCTCATGATACAAACTGAATCCACACCAAATCCAAATTCTTTGAAATTTCTTTCAGATAACGTAATTTCAGAGATTGGAACAGAAGAATTTCAAAAAGATAAATCCAAAGATTTGTCAAATCAATTTATAAAAGAACTTTTAGAATTTAAAGGTGTCGAGTTAGTCCTTCTATCAAAAAACTTTTTATCAGTAAATAAAAATGAAAATGTTTCTTGGAATGAATTAAAGCCGATGGTAATTTCACATTTAAATCACTACTTTGCTAATAACCAAGAACCTATTTTAAAAGAAATAAAAAAATCCAGTTCTCCTACAGGTGAAAAAAATGAAACTGTTAAGAAAATTATAGATGTTTTAGATACTAAAATAAGACCTGCTGTAGCGAGGGATGGAGGCGATATTAAATTTAAATCCTTCGAAAATGGAGTCGTAAAGGTAGAATTACAAGGCAGTTGTTCTGGATGTCCAAGTTCATTAATGACATTAAAGCAAGGTGTTCAAAATCTTCTTAAACACTATGTGAAAGAAGTAAATTCTGTTGAGGCAAACTAAAATATGAAGAAGAAGCTTAGTTATAGAGATAAACTGTTAGAACTAGCATACATTTATAATGTAAAAGAAATACAGGACTACACAAAGAGGAGAATGAATCTAACTACAGGCCAAATTGAATTAATTTTAAAAAAAAATAAAATAATTATACCAAAAGAATTTAAAACAAGCTTTTTTAAAGAAAACTTCACTAAACCAATCTCAAAGTTAAAGTCGAATTTAATCGATTACAAAGAAGAAAAAATTAGAGATAAAAATAGATTTTTTAGAAAAGTTGAAAATTATAAATATGATACCTCTAGGAAAGTTAATCACGGAATAAGTAGTATTTGGAAAGGTATAGGTAACGCTGGAGTTAACTTACTTAATGTTCTTCCAATGTTAGGTTCTACAGTAGCAAAATTTTTTGGAGATTTATTTACTGATGTATTTAATTCAATTTACAATCAACAAATAGACCAAAAAAGTGCAAGAAACGTTATTATTGGATTTTTCTTAGTTATAGGAATTACTACCTCAATAATTGTAGGTTACAATACTTACAAAGGGTACGATTTTTCAAATAAAAAAATAGAGGCAAAAAAACCTGATGTAAAAATTAAAAAAGAAACAAAGACTCCTGAAATAAAAAAACAAACTAAGAAACCTGAAGCAAATAAAGAAACTAAAAAGCCTGAAATTAAAGTTAAAAAACCTGAACTAAAAGTTAAAAGAAATAATGTAGCTGAAGTGATTTTACCTGATTTAAATTTAAAGACTGAAACAGTCATTCAACTCTTTAAAGACGTAGATTATGATCTAAGAAAAGTTAGAAATGAAAAGTTAGTAAAACCAATTTACTTTACTCAATTTCCAAGAGATTTAGATAATCTTCAAAGCATTAAACTAAAAAAAGAAACATTCATTAAAATTGTCCTACCTTTAATTGTAGCTGAAAACGAAAAAATCCTTGATGATAGAGAGAAATTAAAAAACTTGTCAGAAAAAAAGTTCACGTCTGATTTAGAAAAACAATGGTTGAGACAAAAACTCTTAGAATATAAAGTTAAAAAAGGAAATATGGATGAACTCATGTTTAGAATGGACATGATACCTGTATCAATCGCACTAGCTCAAGCTGCAAAAGAGAGTGGTTGGGGAACTTCACGATTTGCTTTAGAAGGAAATGCTATTTTTGGCCAGTGGACATGGGATGGTCAAGGAATCGCGCCACTTAAAAGAGATGGTGATAAAAACCACAAAATTTTAAAATTCCCTATTTTAAGAGCTTCGGTTAAAGCTTATAAAAATAATTTAAACACACATAAAAGTTATTCTAAATTTAGAGAAAAAAGAAAGTCACTCAGAGATAAAAACAAAAAAATAACTGGATTAGCATTAACTGATACTTTAAAAAATTATGCACAGACAGGGTCTGAATATACAAAGATATTAAATCAAATTATTACTCAAAACAATTTATCAGACTTTGAGTTAGTGCGTTTAGTAAATTCAGTAAAACAAGTAGAATTAAATTCTTAACTATTTTTCACTAATTACATACTGAATTCCTAGCCATCTCCAAAAACCATTTTGTTCTCTCAATGAACAGTTAATTCTGCCTCTCTCGCTAGTAAATTTTTCCTCTATATTAATTTGTAAAACATTAGTTTTAATGAAATTAATTTTAGAGTTTCTCCACTGATCACCTTCATTTGAAAAACAAGAGATTTGATTTAAATTTTTGATATCTTCATTAAATTCAATTTTTACATTTGGAGGATTTTTTGATTGAACAAGATATCTATCCTCAGGAATAATGTTTTTATATTTAAATGGTAACGTTCTCATTAATGTCTTAAATCTTTTAATTTCTCCATATTTCTCATTAATGGGAAAACGTGGTAAACCAAATACATCCTTTGTTTCATCTATAACTCCTGAATGTTGTCCAAAAGCGTATTTAAAACCTAAATCTTTAATTATCTTTTTGAATTCGAGGCTATACTCTCCAAAAGGGTAAGAAAAGAATTCTGAATTTTTACCCAACTTATCTTCAAATATTTTTATTGATTTAATTATATCTTTCTTAATAACTTCAGCATTTTCCTCGACTAGATACTCATGCGAGTGGCTATGATTACCAATTTCTACAAAATCTTCTTTGAATAGTTCAAGAATTTGTTTCCAATTCATATAGTTAAAAGAGCCAACTTCTCTGGTGTTTACAAATAAAATGAAAGGAATTCGTTTCTCTTTTAAAATTGGCCAGGCGTTCTCATAAAAAGATAATAAACCATCATCAATTGTTAACAAAATTTTTCTCTCATTTTTCTTTTTAGACAGAGCATCTTTAAAATCTTTCGGGTGAATAAATTTAATACCCTCATTTTGAATTATATCGAGTTGTTGTTTAAAAATATCTAATTGGATATTGGTGGAGGGGTACTTTCCTTCGTTAAATCTATGGTACATTATTGAAATCAACCCATAATCATCAAAGCTATAAGTTTTAGATGCAAATAACTTTGATTGATGAATGTCAAAAGTTATAATGAAAACAATAATGATAAACAATTTTTTAATAATCAACTGCATAGGTAAAGATGATAAATTAGGTTTGAGAATAAATAAAGATTTTTTTATTCATAATTGCAACAATCAAAAAAATAAATATGAATATCTTGTTGCTGAAATACAAGATTTTCTAACTTCTCATAATGTTATACCGAATAAGGATTTTAGTATTATAGTTAATCAAGGGCCTGGCAGTTTTTCTGGAATAAGAACTTCAATGGCTATAGCAAAAGGTCTTGTAATTTCCAAAAAAACTAAATTGTATGGATATAAAAACAATGATTTAGTAGAATTTAATCAGGAAAATATAGAAAAATTGTTAGATAAAAATTTAGTAGAAAAAAAATTGATTAAGCCCATATATATAAGTTAAATTAAAATATGAGTATTATAGAGGAAAAATGCAAACAAAAAGGCGTAAGACTTACTGACCAAAGAAAAGTCATTGCAAAAATTCTATCTGAGTCTAAAGAAGTTTACGGATCAAAAGATCATCCAGATGTTGATGAACTACACAAAAGAGTTTCAGATATAGATGATAAAATTAGCATAGCCACAGTTTACCGTACTGTAAAATTATTTGAAGAAGCTGGAATACTTGTAAAACATGATTTTAAAGCAGGTAAAGCGCGTTATGAAATAAACGATGATCACAATCATCTTATCGACATAAATAGTGGAGAGATAGTTGAATTTGTGGATAAAGATATTGAAGAATTGCAAAAAAAAATTGCAAAAAAATTAGGATATAATCTTGTTGATCACAAACTTGAATTGTATGGTTCAAAAATAAAAAAGTAAATTGCAAAAAAAAATTTTCATAAAAACTTTTGGTTGTCAAATGAATGAGTACGATAGTAATCGTATTTATGATTTAGTGAAAAAAATTAATTATAAAAAAGCAAATAAGATTGAGGAGGCTGATTGTTATGTCCTCAACACTTGCCACATACGAGAAAAAGCAACGGAAAAAGTTTATCACGATGTTGGAAGAATAAAAAAAAGTTTTAGAAATAAGAAAAAACCTATTGTAATTGTTACTGGTTGCGTTGCCCAGGCAGAAGGTGCAATTTTATTAAACAAAGAAAAATATATTGATGCTGTGATTGGACCTCAGTCTTATCATGAAATAAATAATGCCATTATCAAAATTGAAAAAGAAACTAAAAAAATTGATTATACAGATTTTGAAGTTAATGAGAAATTTGATTCCTTAAACCAAATCAGAAATTCTAACAGTAAAGTTTCATCATTTATTACTATCCAAGAAGGTTGTGACAAATTTTGTAAATTTTGTGTTGTTCCATATACAAGAGGTGCTGAATTTTCAAGATCAATTGAAGAATTGTCAGATGAATGTAAAAAGTTAGTTGATAATGGATCTAAGGAAATAACTTTACTAGGTCAAAATGTGAATGCTTATAATTATAATAATAGAAGACTTTCAGACTTAATTTACCAATTATCAAAAATAGAAAATCTTAAAAGAATTAGATATACAACATCTCATCCAATAGATTTTACAACTGATTTAATTGATGCGCATCATAAGTCTAGTAAGTTGATGCCTTTCATACACTTACCAATTCAAAGTGGATCTAATAAAATTTTAAAGGACATGAATCGTAAACATAATATCGAAGAGTATCTTGAAGTGGTTTCAAAGTTAAAAAAAATAAATTCTGAAATAAAATTTTCTAGTGATTTCATAATTGGATACCCTGGAGAAACAAAAGAGGATTTTAATGAGACACTAAAACTTTTAAAAGAAGTAGAGTTCATAAATACTTACTCCTTTATTTTTAGTCCTAGACCTGGTACTCCAGCTGCATCAATGAAGAAAATTAGTGATGGTATTGCTAAAGAGAGATTAATAATGTTTCAGAAAACTGCTAATGAAATAAAAATGAATTATAGAAAAAAACTTTTTGATAAAAAATCATTAGTTTTATTTGAAAATAGAGAAGTTAATACAAATAATAAATTTTTTGGTAGAGACGAATATTCTAATTCCGTGATTGTAAAAAGCGATAAAAATTTAACAGCAACAATAACAGAGGTAAAAATTTTAAGTGGAAACCTAAATACATTATTTGGTGAAACAATTCCTCGTATTGCAAAAAATGATTTTGCCGCATAATTATGTCTGAGATTACCAAGCTAGATCAAAATCTTATAATAAAAAAAGTTGATAAGGAAACAATTAATATACAGATTAATGACAATGAGATGCTAATGTCTATCGTTGGTCAATTTGATCAGAATCTGAAAGAGTTGGAAAAGTTAACCAATAATAATATATTCTTCCGAGGAAACTCCATTACTTGCAAAGGAAAAAAAGAAAATACAAGCATTTTTGCTGAGGCTTTAAAATTTTTGGCGAATAAATATTCTTTAACGAAAGTTATTGAAAAAGAGGATATATTGTTATCTGTGAAAAAAAATTTTAAGCAAGAAGAGTCTAATGTTAAATCATTCCAACAATTAATTCGCACTCCTAGAAAATCGGTTATCGCAAGATCTGAAAAGCAATCTGACTACATTAAAGCTTTAAAGGAAAACGATATAATAATCTCTTTAGGTCCCGCAGGAACTGGAAAAAGTTTTTTAGCAGTATCTGTTGCAGTTACAATGTTAATGGAAAAGAAAATTGAAAGAGTTATCTTGTCTAGACCAGCAGTAGAGGCGGGTGAAAAACTTGGATTTTTACCTGGAGATATGAAAGAAAAAGTTGATCCTTACTTAAGACCACTTTACGATGCACTCTATGAGTTATTTGGTGCGGACAAAATCGATAAAAAAATAGAAACTGGAGAAATCGAAATTGCCCCTTTAGCTTTCATGAGGGGAAGAACATTGAAAAATTGTTTTGCTATACTTGATGAAGCTCAAAATGCTACTGAAACTCAAATTAAAATGTTTTTAACAAGAATTGGTGAAAATTCTAAACTAGTAGTTAATGGTGACCCGTCACAAATTGATCTTATAAATAAATCTCTTTCAGGCTTAATAAAATCAAAAAATATATTAAAAAATTTAGAAGAAATAAAAATAGTCGAATTTGATCACAGTGATGTTGTGCGCCACCCATTAGTTTCAAAGATTATTAGGGCTTATCAATCGAAAAGCACTGATGATCAAAATTAATACAATTATCAATAATAAATCTTGGTACCAATATTTTAAAAATCCAGTTGGTTTTGTAGATAGAAGAGTTATCAATTTAAATAAAAAATTTAAAAAATATAGAAATAAAAATTTTTTTTTAACCTTACTTCTTTCTGGAGATAGTGAAATTAGAAAACTTAATAAGAAATTCAGAAAAAAAAATAAAACTACTGATGTCTTGTCATTTCCTTTTTATAGTAAAAAAGAACTTAAAAAGAAATTTAAAAATGAAAAAGATATTTATTTAGGTGATATAATAGTTAATATTAGTAAAATAAAAAACAAAAATAACCTAGTAGAATTTAAGATAAATTTTAACAAACTTTGGGTACATGGTTTGGTCCACTTATTTGGATATGATCATAAAAAAGATAAGGATTTTTACAATATGTTACAAGTTGAGAAAAAAATTTTATCCTGTTTAAATTAAATGATTGATAGATATCTTAATAGTCACTTAGTCACATTATACTTAGTTCCATTTGTCTTAGGAAGTTTAACAGTTTTTTCTTTTGAACCGTTCAATTTTACGTTAATAAATTTTTTAATATTACCTCTTTTTTTTTATTTAATAATTTATATAAAGAAAAAATCCAAAGGAACTTATCGAAAAAAACCATTTAAAAAAAATCTCTTTATTTTTGGTACAGCTTTTGGTTTCGGATACTATTTAAGTGGTATTCACTGGATAACTCATTCGTTAACTTTCGATCAAAATTTTAAATTTTTAATACCTGTAGGTCTTTTATTAGTTCCTTTATTTTTAAGTTTATTTTTTTCAGTTTTAGTTGTTTTTATTGGTCCATTTCTAAAATTAAACTCTCCTTCAATCTTTCTTTTATCAAGTGTTCTAGCCATATCAGATTTTATTAGGGGAAAAATTCTTACAGGTTTTCCTTGGAATATTTGGGCCTATAGTTTCTCTTGGGCAAATGAAATTATTCAAATCTTGAACAAAATCGGGCTCTTCTCTTTAAATTTAATTATTATTACGATTTTTCTAATACCATCTGTCATATTTTTTAAGATTAACAAGAGTAAAAAAATTTTATCAATTATTTTAGCACCTTTTGTATTATTCCTTCTTTATATCTACGGAAATTATTCAATAAATTTGAATAAAAAAAAAATTTTATCTGTTGAGGAAAAATTTAACATAAAGGTAGTTTCTCCTAATTTTAAATTAGAATACAATTTGAGTGAAAATGAAATAGAAAAAAGGTTGCAAAAGTTAATAAGATATAGCGAGCCCGAAAAGGATACAAAAACTCTTTTTATTTGGCCGGAAGGAGTTTTTAGTGGCTATAGTTATGATGAAATTTTAATTTTAAAAAATTCTTTTTCAAAAAATTTTAGTAAAAATCATTTAATACTTTTTGGTATAAATAGATTAGATGAAAAGAAAAAAGGTTTTTATAATAGTTTAGTTATTTTGAATAATAATATGGATATAATTAGAGAGTATAGAAAACAAAAACTTGTGCCATTTGGTGAATTTTTACCGTTCGAAAATCAATTAAATAAAATAGGATTGAAGAAAATTACAGAAGGCCACGGATCTTTTATCCAAGGAAATAAACAAAAGAATATAAAATTAGAACAATTAAATATTCTACCTTTAATCTGTTATGAGATTATTTTTACTGAATTTGTTCAAAGATCTGAAATCGGTACTAACTTAATAATAAATATCTCTGAGGATGGTTGGTTTGGTAACTCAATAGGTCCTTATCAACACTTTGCAAAAGCGATATTTAGATCAATTGAACAAAATTCATTCCTAGTTAGATCAGCAAATAAAGGTATAAGCGCAATTATTAATAATAAAGGAGAGATAGTTAAAAAACTTAATATTAATGAAGCAGGCTCAATTCAACTAGAAGTACCTTTAATGAAAAATAAAAATAAAAATAAAAATGATTTGATATTTTTTACTCTTTTATTTACATATATTTTTATCTTTAATTTTTACAAAAAAAATAATGACTAATAAAAATTATTTGTTTACTAGTGAGTCTGTTTCAGAGGGTCATCCAGATAAAGTTTGCGATAGAATTTCAGACATGGTTGTAGATTCATATTTGTCAAGAGATCCCTTTTCTAGAGTTGCTTGCGAAACTTTAGCAACTACAAATAAAGTTGTTTTAGCTGGAGAAACTAGAGGGCCAAAATTAGATAAAGATGAACTAATAAATAATGTAAGAAATTGTATAAAAGATATAGGTTATGATCAAAAAGGTTTTAGTTGGAAAACTACAAATATAGAGTCCCATTTACACGAGCAATCAGCAGATATTGCTATGGGTGTAGACTCTAAAGAAAATAAAGATGAGGGCGCAGGCGATCAAGGTATTATGTTTGGTTACGCTTGTAAAGAAACTGAAGATCTAATGCCTGCTCCAATTCACTTTTCTCACAAGATTTTAAGATTAATGGCCGAGGATAGAAAAAGTGGTAATTTGAATGGAATAGAACCTGATTCAAAAAGTCAAGTTACAATGATGTACAATCAAGATAAACCTTCACAAGTGACTTCAGTGGTAATATCAACACAACATTCCAAAGATCTATCTCAAGAACAGGTTAGAGAACTAGTCGTTCCATATATAAATAAATCAATACCAAAAAAGTATTTAGAGGGTTTGAAAGAAAAAGAAATTTATATAAATCCAACTGGTCAATTTATAATTGGTGGACCCGATGGAGACACTGGGTTAACTGGTAGAAAAATTATTGTTGATACTTATGGTGGAGCTGCTCCTCACGGTGGTGGAGCATTTTCAGGCAAGGATTATACCAAAGTTGACAGATCAGCAGCTTACATGGCGAGGTATCTTGCAAAAAACAT